>FWPU01001185.1_pt1 | contig 80308 bp, 67 predicted proteins | sample 2228361 | NCBI WGS metagenome assembly FWPU01 (sample SAMEA103939777, study PRJEB20133) | metagenome | reverse complement strand
GACATCCATGTCGGCACCTCCGCAAAAGGGTCCTTGCGGAGGGCAGTTTCCTCGATTCCGTCAATTCACGCAAGACCAACATAGCGCTGTAGTATTAGAATCGTCCGCAGCAAATGCTTGAGGTGCCAGCCCTGTTGCACGAAGTCGCTAGCCAGCCACTCCAGCAGCTCGGGATGCGTTGGCAGATCCCCCTGTCGGCCGAAGTTGTCCGGCGTGTCCACGAGGCCGCGCCCGAATAGCCGGGCCCAGACACGGTTCACCAATACGCGGGCCATCAGGGCCGCGGGCGGACGATCCGGCTGCGTGAGCCAGCGGGCCAGCGCCAGGCGGCGGCCGGAGGTACCAGCAAATGGGGGCACGGCGTGGGCCAGGGCCGTCTCGCGTTCGTCCAGCACGCTCAAAAAGCCTGGTGCAACCTCAGCACCTGGCGTGTCGTAGTTGCCGCGAATGTGCACGAATGTCGGCGGCACAGGGCCTACGTCGTAAAGAGCCTGGATTTTGCCCCAGCGGCGGCGGCCTTGGTTTGCCGTTGCGATCTGCTTCTCCAGGTTCGTGATGGCGGCACGCTCTTGTTCTGTCAGGACTGCCGCCACCTCCTCCGCAGCAACCGCCACAAGCGGCCCGAGCTTGTCTGCAAGGTACTGCTGCACCGCAGTTCGCTTGGCGGCCGGGGTTTGCAGGGCCGTGCGCACGTCGTCGCGAATGGGCTCAGGCAGTCCGGCCAGGCGTGCCTCGCGCAGCCGCTCCTCGTGAGGCCGGCGCACCGCGGCGATCTCGGCCTGCAACGCTGCCACGCGCTCGTCGATCTGGCGGTTGTGCCGCTCGATTTCTGCCTGCTCGGCCAGTCCCACGTCGGGCACGGCACGATCCTGCACGTTCGGCTCGTATGGCACCACTGCCCGCCACTCAAGCGGGTTGTATGCCGGGGAGAAGATCGCCATTAACCGGTAATAGTCCTCCTGCGGCAGTGGATCGAACTTGTGATCGTGGCAGCGCGAACATTGCAAAGTCAAACCCAGCAGGCCCGTGCCGACAATCTCGAGCGTGTCGTGCACAATGCCGTAAAAATTCTGGGGAATGACCCCCACCCACTCGTGGGTCAGATCTCGCGCCGTACGCAGGTAGCCGGTGGCCACCAGGGCGTCGATCATTTCAGGCGAGAGGTGCTCGGCCTGCCGCCAATTGTACAGCTCGTCTCCGGCAATCTGCTCCACGATGAACTGGTCGAAGGGCTTGTCCTCGTTAAGTGAGCGAATGACGTAGTCTCGGTACCGCCACTTTCCTTCGCTGGTGATGACCAGCGTGGCATCGACATCAAAGCCCACCGTGTCCGCATAACCCGCCACGTCGAGCCAATGCCGCCCCCACCGCTCTCCAAAATGGGGCGAGGCCAGTAGCCGATCCACCAGCCGCTCGTAGGCCCGCGGATCCGGATCAGACAAGAAGGCGTCTGCCTCCTCAGGCGCGGGCAGCAGGCCGAGCACGTCCAGCCAGACGCGGCGGAGCAGCGTCTGGCGGTTCGCCTCCGGGGCGAAGGCGAGGCCGTGCTCCTCAAGCCGCGCCAGAAGGAAGGCGTCGATCGGCGAAGCAACGAGATCTGCTCGCCCTACCGCGGGGACCTGCGGCCGCGCCAGCGGCCTAAATGCCCAATGCTGTCGGTCGGCATCTGTTACGGGCGGAGGGACCCAGGCTACATCCGGCTGCTTGGCGGGCAATCCCGCGTCGATCCACGCTGCCAGTACGGCCAGATCCGCTGCCGACGGCCCCGGCGCGCCGTTGGGTGGCATCTCGCCGCGCTCGATGCGCTGTAACAGAAGGCTGCTGGCGGCATCGCCCGCCACTGCCGCTGGCCCGCTGTCTCCGCCTTTGAGGATCGAAGCGACGCTCCGCAGGTCGAGTCCCGCCTCCCGTTCGTGCGCTCCGTGGCAGCTCATGCAGCGCGCGGCGAGGATGGGTGCAATCTCGCGCTCAAAGAGAGGTGCAGCAGGATCAGCCGCCTGCGATGCTTCCCCAGTAAGCAACGCCACAACCGCTAACGTCCAGCGAGTGGCACGTTGAACCCGGCGCGCCTCTGCGTGCGCGAATGGGATTGGAACCATCACGTCACCCGAGTTGGGAGCCATGCACGGGCCAGAGCCGGCGGCGACGGCCTGGGCGGCCTCGCCGCCTGTTATATAAACGCCGCTTGATGCATCCGTCAATACCCTGGAGTACGCGCTAATGGCCTCTCCGGCCTTTTCCCACAAATCATTGGCGGCAATGGATTGTCGCCCTCGCTGTAGCTGCCTTGGCTGTAGCTGCACGCTTTGTAGCTGCACGCGCTGAACCCGCACGATCTCTAGCCGCACTCGCCAAAGTGCGGCCAGAGCGTGGCCATGGATCATCCATCCGGCCACAATCCGCGTTGTGGCCAACGCGCCTACGACCTCCCTTGCGCCCCACAGTGACGGCGGGAAGAAGCGCGATTGCCCTTCATTCTCCCGGAGTTGACAGGAACCGCTTGAAGCGGAACACCTCAAGCCCCGGCTTGCCCTTGAGCCGCATGTGCCCCAGCGACTCTCCCCGGCAGAGGTCCGCAATATGCTGCCAGGCGGGACCGCTCACGGCAATCGTTCCCGGCGCAGCGGCCTTTTCTACCCGGGCTGCGGTATTCAACGTGTCTCCCCACAGGTCGAAGCTGTACTGCCGCTTGCCTGCCAGCCCAGCAACCACCGGGCCCACGTGGATGCCCACGCGCACCTCCCACCCAGCGTCCAGCGTGCGTGCCGCCTCGATCATCTCCACCCCGCAGCGCACGCAGCAGAGCACCGGGTTCTCTACGCGGGCCATCAGGCCCGCCGTGGCCAGAAAACAATCTCCGATCGTCTTGATCTTCTCCATGCCGTGAACGGCAACCACCCGCTCGAACCGCTCGAAGAGAGCTTGCAGGCGGTACACCACTTCTTCCGGGTCGCGCTCATCGCAGTAAGCGGTAAAGCCTACGATGTCGCAAAACAGCACGCCCACGTTGTGGAACCGCCTCGGCCGCACGGTGCCCGTGGCTTTGAGTTCCTGCACCACTGAGTGCGGCAGCAGATCGTAGAGCAAGTCGTCTGCACGCTTCTGCTCTGCGCGGATCTGCCGCAAGTAGTTCTGTTCCTGCTCGCGCAACCGGCGCTTGTTCAGGCAGGCATTCACGCGGGCTTCCAACAGGCGTGCGTTCACCGGCCGCGTAAGGTAGTCATCCGCGCCCAGCTCGATGCAGCGTGCCACGCTGTCGGTATCGTCGATGGCTGTGACCATGAGCACAGGGATCTCTCTCCACTGAGCATCGCGCTTGAGGCGGTCGAGCACCTGGTAGCCATCCATGCCGGGCATAGAGATGTCGAGCAGCACGAGGTCGGCGGAGTGATCTTCGAGAAACTGGAGGGCTTCGTGGCCGTCTGCGGCGGTAGCCACGCGATAGCCGTGGCGGACGAGCCTGCGGCAGAGCAGCTCGCGGTTGTGCTCGTGGTCATCGACCACCAAGATGGTGTAGCTACCCTCGGGCAAGGCCGGACTCCTGCGCCGGAGGCGAGTCTGGAGTGCAAGGCGCGTCTTGCTGAGCAGCGGGAGAGAGGTCTCCGGCATCAGGCCCGTTGCCTGCGATCGGGGCAGGGTGCGCAGGTGAGTGGGCGTGTGCAGGAGTGGGGCCGCGTACAGGTGTGGGGGCGTCTCGTGGAATCGCGGGGCTTACCACCGGCTGTAGGGCGGCAGGACCTTCCGTTGCCTGCGGACCCTCATCGCCTTGGATCGCCTGTGGGGGGCGCTCGCTGCGCAGCGGCTGCGGCGGGCGGACCACGGCAGGCAGCCGCACAGTGAATGTCGAACCGCGGCCAAGCTCGCTTTCCACGCTGATGGTGCCGCCCATCAGCTCGACCAGCCGCTTGCTGATGGCCAGCCCTAGCCCGGTGCCCTCGAATCGGCGGCGAATGGAGTTGTCGAGCTGTGCGAACTCTTGGAACAATCCGGCCACCTGTTCGGAAGACATGCCCAGGCCCGTGTCGCTCACGATGAACGAGAGCCACTCCTGGCCGTCGCTGGCCTCGCGCACGGCAGAAACGGTGATTTGTCCTTGCTCGGTGAATTTGCACGCATTGCTCATCAAGTTGTAGAGCACCTGGCGCACGCGAGTGAGGTCGGCGCGCATGCGTCCGATGCTCGGCTGGTATTGAACGACGATCGTGTTGCCGTGGCGCCTGGCCAGCACACGCAGCGTGGCGGCCACTTCTTCGAGCAGCGCGGCGACGGAGAACTCTTCGAGCACGAGCTGCACGCGGCCTGCTTCGATCTTGGAGTGATCGAGAATATCGTTGATGAGGGCCAGCAGATGCCGCCCTGAGGCTAGGATCTTCCCGAGGTCGGCCTGGAAGCCTTCCAGCCCGGCCTCGGCGGCTTCTTCGGCCAGCATTTCGCTGTAACCGATAATGGCGTTCAGAGGAGTGCGCAGCTCGTGGCTCATGCTTGCCAGAAAGGCACTCTTGGCCCGGCTGGCGGCAAAGGCGTGGTCGCGTGCGGCGGCCAGCTCGGCGTTCGCTTGGTGCAGCTCGGCGGTGCGTTCGGCAACGCGGGCTTCGAGTTCCTCGTTCAGCCGCCGCAGGGCCTCGCTGCGCTCGCGGAGCTGCTCGACCATCTGCCGGAAGGAGCCCGCCAGCCGGCCGATTTCGTCCGGCGCCTGCTCGGCCTCTTCGAGGGATGATCCTTCGAACACCCCCGCGGCAATGTGAGACGTCACCTGCGTGAGCCGCCGCAAGGGCTGCGTGATCATCACCGAGAACAGCGGCACCAGCAGCAAGGCTAGCACGATCACCCCAAGGATCCACCACTGGATGGCGGAAACCTCGGCATCGAAGTCGGCCTTGATCTCCTCGGTCGAGGCGGCCCACGCCAAACCCAAAAACCGCTCGGGTTGGTTCGGGTCGTAGAACACCTTGAAAAAGTGCAGTGCAAAATGCCGCGCCGGCTGGGGGTGTGCCGCCTCCAGTCCGAAGTCTCGCTTGAGCCTGCGCCGTACGTTCTCAACGTCCTGTTTCGCGGGCCCGCTCACAACCAATCGCGTGGTGTGCCGCCCGATCTCAGGCTGCGGCGGAATCCCCCGGCTGGAGTGAGAGAAGTTGAGTCGCGCGCCGCCGGGATTCCCACGCCGCTCTGCTTTTCGCTGCTCGGCCTGTAGTGCCCGCAACAAGCGTTCACGGTCGGCTGCCAGTGCGTGCTGATATTGGGGCGTGTCGCGCAACCGAAACACAGTAAAATACCGCCCCTCGCCGGGAAGAAAGGCACGTGCAAACTCACCAGGCGACACCGTAAGCAGCCGGCCTGTGCGAGCCAGCTCCTCGTTCTCCGCCTCCGGCCGATGCGGCAGGTAATACTCTGCCAGTGCCGGGAACAGGTCTTGCATGCGCATCGGCTCGCCGCCCTTCTCGGCTGCCGGAACGGTCGCCCCCGGATGCAACAGCAGCCTCCCTTGCTCGTCGGATAGAAACGTGACGTGCCGAGGCGAATCGTTCAGGTCGTACACCAACATCTCGAAGTCGAGTTCTGCAACTGCCAGCCACCCGGGCCTGTGAACCAGGGGGACGACCGCGCGCATCACCAGCCTGCCGCTATGGACAGGGTGCGATGAGCGCTGCGGCGCGGAAAGCCAGACGATCCCAGGCTTAAGTTTGCCGGCAGCCGCTGGCACGAGTGCCGCCGCCTCTGGCAGAGGATGCCGGCCGGCGGCATCCCCACACGCGGTCTCGACCTCTGTGCCGGCCGCACTCCGCCAGGCGTGGCAGCTCGCAGCCCCGGCTTCTTCAACCGCAATCAACGCGGCGTGCAGCAGCAGGGGATTGTCTTGAAGAAGTTGGCGGCAGTCCCGCTCGTCCGCCGCCTGGTCCGCCTCTTCACCGGCCGCCGCCGCCAGCCGCAGCCCCGCCTCGCGCAGGCTGCGCACGGCCGACTCCAGCTTGAGTGCCTGAATGCGCGTATCGTCCCCCAGGTCGACCAGCTCGTGCTCCACAAACACCTGGCCCGTGCGATAAAACGCCCACCTGGCGAAAACGCCAGCCATCAACACCAGCGCAAAACACAACCCCCCAATCTTGGCGCCAATCCCTAACCTCACGGCCGGCGACCCTCACTCATAGGACCGCGCCCTAACCAATCGCTCGCCTTGCTTATTGGGCCTCATATGCCAGCGGCTCGCTCAGGCCGCTGCAAGGCACGAGGCCAACGCCAAGTGCACGCAGGCACGGCGCCAACGCGTCTGCTGCGCAGCCCGCTCCAACATGTAGACGACCGCCACACAGCCGCCTGCACTCTGCAATTGCATAACGCAGCGCCCAGGGCCGCGCACACACCCGCGCCACGCCTGTACCAGGGCCAGCGCAGGCAGCCATCCGGCTGCCACGCCGCCCTCCGCAGCACGCCACCGAACGTGCCACGCCTCCCGATTGCAGCGGGCTTGCACCCAACCCGCAACCGGCAGGCTGCTCACACAACCTGCACCCTCAGTTTAATGCAGATGCTCCTGCAAGAACATGGCGATCGCGGCCGTCAGGTAATCTCGGTTGTCTTTCTTGGCGAACCCATGCCCCTCGTTCTCGGCGTATACGGTCCAGACCGGCCGGCCGCGAGCACGCACCACCTCTGCAATCTGCTGAGCCTCTGAGAACGGCACCCGCGGGTCGTTCACCCCATGTGCCACAAGCAAGGCAGATCGAATGCGTTCTGCCTGGGCCACGGGGCTGATGCGTTCGAAGAACGCCCGCATCTGCGGGTCGCGCTCGTCTCCATACTCGGCCCGCCGCAAATCTTGCCTATAAGGACTGGTGCGCTCCAAAAAGGTCACGAAGTTGGCTATCCCCACAATGTCTACCCCGGCACGGATCCGCTCGCCAAAGTGGACCAGAGAGGCCAACACCATGTACCCGCCGTATGAACCGCCGATTACGCCCACGCGGTTCGCGTCCAGCTCTGGCTGCTGGGCAATCCAGTCCAACAGTGCGCCGATGTCGCGCACGCTATCCTCCCGCAATGGGCCATTATCCAGCTTCAGATAACTCTTGCCGTAGCCGGCAGAGCCGCGCACGTTCGGGTGAATTACGGCCAGGCCCAGTTCGGCAACATAGTACTGCGTCATGCCAGAGAAGGTGGGGCGGTACTGAGACTCGGGACCGCCGTGGATGTCGATAAGCACGGGCACGGGGCGATCTGGCGAAGCCGCCGGCGGGCGATAGTAATAGGCGGGTATCTGCCTGCCGTCGAACGAAGAAAACTGAATCCGCTGCGGGCGCACAAAGCGTGCCGGATCGAGGCCGCCCGTCTCGCTGTAGGTCCAGCGCACGAGTTCGCCCGATTTGAGAACCAGCGAGTAAGCCTCGGCCGGCATATCGGGCCGAGCCAATGTAAAGCCTAACTGGCTGCCGTCCGGAGAGAACTCCATGCCGGCCACGATTCCCAGCGGGAGGTCAATCGCCCGTGGCCGCTCGTTTTCTAGCAGGTACAAACGGCTGGCCCCGTCTTCGTTGGTGCAGAAGGCCACCTGCCCGGTGTGGCGATCGACCTGCACGTCGGTCACGTCCCATGGAATGTCTCCGCTCAGCCAAGCATACTCGCCGCTGTCCAGGTCGAGCCGTGCCAGCTCCAGGAACTCGCCCCGCGCGTCGGTCGCGACGTAGAGACTCTTGCCATCCGGTGCAAAGACCAGGCTCCCTACCGCCACCGGCGGCTGGGCCGCCAGCGGCAGCGGACGAACCTGCTTCGTCTCGAGGTCCAAAATCGCCGGATACGACTCATTGATCGAAACGTATCGCAGCAGGGCCAGCAGCCGCCCATCCGCAGACCAATCGGTGCTGGTCCAAAACTCGTTGCTGACCTCCATCACCAGCTCCGTGCTCTCCGGGCGGCGGCAATCGGCGATGTATAAGTCCGTATCTCGACCGTTGCGCCGCGTGCTGTGCACGACCATGCGGCTGCCGTCGTCCCGCACCGGGCCCAGCAGGTTCCGCGACGTGCCGTCGGTCAAGAGCACGGCCGCCCCGCCGAGCGGCTGAAATAAGTAGATCTGGTCGTTCTCGTTGCCCCCTCGGCTCATGGTCACTAATAGCGCGCCATCTTGTGCCTGGGGAATAAATCGGCCGCCGACCGGCTCATCGAAAAACGTGAGCTGCTCTCGCCGGCCCCCAGGCTCATATACGCGATGAAGCTGGGGCGCGTTGCCAAACCGCGTCTGCACCAGCACACCCCGACCATCCGGTGCCCAGCCGGCAAACGATGCAGCCCGCGTGTTCTGGTACTGCCGCAGCCGCTCGGCCAGCTCCTCCGGCACGGGCGGTACATTCTCGCTGCGAATGGCCGGCGGGCGGCGAGGGTCAGCCGGCTCTTCCCCCACGCCCGCTCGCACGCCCATCCCTGCCACAATCGTCCATACACCCATGCCAAGCAGCCATGACACGCAACCGCTCAGCCCCGTACGCCGTCTGCACATCGTATGAATCCTCTCAGTCGATGCGCATGAGCTTACGGGGCACCTTGGGCGCACGCAACCAGCAATGTGCCCAACCGCCAGCATGCTGCGAACCGGTTGGCTGGGTCCAGACAAATGCCACCCGGAGAGAATCCCCTGGCATCCCGTGCGGCCAGTTGTAACAGGCCGTCGAACGCTTCTCGCGTGTTTACGGTGCGAGGCCCCCCCACACAACGTCTGGGAGGCAACGGGGTTTCGAGAATCGCCTGCGCGTCGTCGGTGAAAACGGAGGGATATTGCCTCTGGGTCGAAGCCGTGCTCGCCTCGGTGCCAGGCAAACTACCTCGCTGATAGACCGATGCACCGCCGGGCCGTGGGCTAGCCCTGTGTGCTATCGGCCGCGGCTGCTGCACGGCGCATCTTCTCCCGCGCCCTGCTCAGCAGAGGCCCAATGCTATTCTCCGGCAGGCCAAGGGCTGCGCTGATCTCTTGGTAGCTCTTGCCTTCCAGGTGAAACAGCCGCACCGCATCGGCCTCGTGGCCCGACAACTCTTCCAGCAGCCGTTCGACCTCGTCCCGATCGGTCACACGCTGCTCGACCGGCTGCGTTTCGGCAGAAACATCGTTGGCCCCATTCGCCTGGGCCAGCTTCGAAGCAGTCCTGCGTTTCAGCAGCTCCCGAACCACCACACGGCGTGCAACCACCGTCAGGTAGGTTGCTAAGCTGCTTAGGCCGCGGAAGTGGCGTAAGATGGCGAAGTCGTTTTCAAGCAGCGCCAAAAAGACTTCGGCGCAAAGATCTTCACGATCCTGGGGGCTTAGGCGAACCGAGCGAGATTGGGCAGTATGGTTGACCACATGGACGACAAGGCCCATGAATCGGTCTACAAATGCCTCCCACGCCTTGGGCTTACGGTCCAAGCAGCGTGCCAGCAGATCACGGTCAACTTCTGTAAAGGCCACGACTCACCATCCCACGTCAGGCGGCTGCGGTCGAGGCGCTTCCATGCCGGCGACGAGGAAACAGACCACCACTGGGCAGCCTGGAAACGCACTACCTCATTCTAGGGAGGCGCAAAAACCGAGGCAATACGGAATGCCGGCGCAAGGCCATGCGGTGGGACCTTGCGGTACCGCGCCGCCCGGGCTGGAAACGGATCGAGTCGCCCTGCCGGCCCATGGGAGAGGGCAGCGGTACGCGCCTAGCGGTTTGGAACACCCCACGGTTGTGCGGCAAGCCATGCCCTCGAGATGCCAGCCCCAACGGTACGGTGGACCGCTAATTGGGCCTGGCGAGGCAGCGGCAACTGCCGCGCCTGGACCGCACTACGGCTGGGGATTCGGTGGCAAATTGTCCGATCAGATGAGCAAGCGACGTGCGGCTTTTGCCGCCCCGCCAAACTGCCCGCCAAGGGGCCGATCGGGCGGTTTTCTGCAAACTTCCTTGACGGGCTGTGGCATGGTTCTTACGATTGCCGTGGGGTCGGGAACACCCGGGTCAACTGCGTGGCCGCCGTTGCTCTCTTGTGGCATTGGGCCGGCTCTGCATACCGTCTTCCTGCCCTCGGTTGATAGTCGGTACGGTCTATTAGGAGATGCTGCTCCATGACTCATGTCGTTGCCGAGCCGTGCTTCGGATGCAAGTACACCGACTGCGTGGTGGTCTGCCCGGTCGAGTGCTTCTACGAGGGTGAGAAGATGCTGTACATCCACCCCGACGAGTGCATCGACTGCGAGGCGTGCGTCCCCGAGTGCCCCGTCGAGGCAATCTTCCACGAAGACAACCTGCCCGAGCAGTGGAAGGAGTTCAAAGAACTCAACGCCGAGATGGCACCACAATGCCCGGTGATCACCGAGAAGAAGGAACCACTGGCCGGTAAAGAATAAAGAAGAAGAGTAGGCCGGTGAGAGGATGCTCCCTGCATGGCGGCAGTGTATCCGCAGATGACGCGGATGGCGCGGAGGGGCAGATGCTCCCTGCGTGCAAGGCCGCAGTGGCAGGATGGCCGTGATTCCTTGGGTAGGGCAGGTTGCGGTCCAATCGGATGTCCGTTTGCGGCTGGGCCAGGCGTTAGCCCGGCTTGGCCTGGGAGGCGTTCCATGGCTTACGTGGTTGCTGAGCCGTGCTTTGGATGCAAGTATACAGACTGCGTAGTGGTCTGCCCGGCGGACTGTTTCCGCGAAGGGGAGAAGATGTTGTACATCGATCCCGAGCCTTGCCTGGACTGCGACGCCTGCCGTCCCGAGTGCCCCGTGGAGGCGATCTTCTTCGAGTACGATTTGCCTGAGGACTGGAAGCCCTTTCGAGCGCTGAATGCCGAGATGGCTCCGCAGTGCCCGGCTATCGTCGCCAAGAAGGCCCCCTTGGCGGGAGCAACGTAGCTTGGCGGCAGACTTGGCCAAGGCCCGGTTGTCATCTCCGTCCCCGAACGAGCCGGGGTTTTGTCGCCGCTTTAGGGTGTGATGAGTCGTCCAAACCTTAATTAGGAGCGTGCAATGCCGGCTCGTTTGCCTGGTTGCGTCACAAGTCTGCTGCTGGCAACTGCTTGGGCGTTGTGCCATGCGCAAGCGGCTGATACGCCAGCCGACGATTGGGTGGTGCGGCACACAGATGCCACGCTCGATGCCTGGTGGCTGAAGCCCGAAGAGAAACGCTTCGACGAGATCGGCTGGGGCGACGGCCTGCTGGCGGCGCGTGCGCTATCGGCCGAATGCGGGCGCCCGGTATTCCTGTTTACTATGGATGGCCGCGTGAACACCGGGCGGTGTTGAGGCGGCGCTGCCGCCATGAGAACGGGTCCGTTCTCAGACACGCGGGTCATCGAACGGTTGAATGCGTACTTCGTCCCCGTATTCGTGGTGAACGAGGATTACGCACCAGCAGGGCCTGCTGCGGCGGACGAAAAGGCAGAGCGAGACCGCATCTATCGGGCGGCCCTTGAGGCGAGGATGTCGACCGGCACCGTTCACGTGTATGTGGTCGCACCCGACGGCAGGCCGCTGGGCACGCTGCACGTGGCCGATGCCGCACGTACAGAGCGTTTGCTCGAGCTGCTCGACCGCGTGGCTGCTGACCTGCGCCTGATGCCCGGCGACCCGCTGGCGGCACCTCGCCCCCAGTCGCTCCCCGCCCCGCACGAGCCGGGCTCGCTGGTACTGCACTTGGTCGCGCGGGGATTGGGAGGGGGCGGCTCGTGGGACGGAACAGCCGAAAACTGGATCGTCTACACTCCCGAGGAGGCGGCGGCCTGGCTGCCCGCCGGAGAGCTGCCAGTGGGCCGCTCTTGGTCCATCGACGCCAGGCTGGCCGAGCGTCTACTCGTGCATATTTATCCCGTCACCGAGAATAACGACGTGACGAAGAACTCGATCGAGCGGGGCGAACTTGCAGCGCGGGTATTGCAGGTAGACACCGAACATGTGTTGATCCGCCTGGACGGGCATCTGCGCATGCGCCACGACTTCTATCACAAGCCGGATGGCAACGTTGTAGAGACCGAGTTGGTGGGATACATGGTCGTCGATGGCAGCTCGCGGACCATCACGGGCCTACGGCTGGTCACGCACGACGGCCGCTATGCCGGCGGGCGTTTCGGCGTGGCCGTGCGGTCGGAGCAGAATCGAATAGGGGTGCGCTAGCCGAGCAGCTCTGCGATGGGCGTGCCGTGGTCGGTCGCGGGGGCGATGGCGCCGAACTCGGTGCGGAACTCGTGCGCCGGGTCGATGCCCAGGGCCGTGAGCAACGTAGCGAAGAGGTCGGGCACGGTGTGGGGCGTGGACTCGATTTCGATCCCTGTAGCGTTGGTCTGCCCGACCGCCAGCCCGCCCCGCAGGCCGCCCCCTCCGAGGACCACGGGCGTGACCTTGGGGAAGTGATCCCGACCGTTGTTCGCGTTGATCTGCGGCGTGCGGCCAAACTCTCCCATCCAGACGACGACCGTCTCCTCCCACAAGCCGCTGGCTACGAGGTCGTCGATAAGCGCGGCCCAGGGCCGGTCGATCTCTTCGCACAGGCGAGCCACGCTGTTGAAGTTGTCTTCGTGCGTGTCCCAGCCTCCGTTGGCCACCTCGACGAATTGCACGCCGGCTTCCAGCAGGCGGCGGGCCAGCAGGCAGCGGCGGGCAAATTCGCCTTCTCCGTACCGCCGCAGGTCGGACTCGGGCGCCCGGTCGATATCGAGCGCAGAGACAAAGGCCGTGGTCAGCATGCGTTCGATGCGGGTCAATGAGGCGCTGCGCCGCCGCAGTGCAGCATCGGCATGCTGGCGATCGAACGAACCGTTGAACTCCAGCAATCGCCGCAACATGTGGCGCTGCCGCCGCAGGCCCGTGATGAGCTGCACGGCCTCAGCCGGGTCTTCCACGGCAAACGGCGCGTGGTCCGGTCCTAGGTAGGCTGGCCCCAGGCCTCGAGCCCCAATGGAGACAAACAGTGGAAAATCCGCCGGGGAGCTTTGGTGCGACACAATCGAGCCCAGGGTCGGGCGGGGAAATGCCTGTACCCGCGGATACCCGGTGTGCAGGTAGTACTCGCCACGCTCATGGTCTCCCTCCGGCGACGTGAGGCTGCGTATGACGCTCAGCCGATCCATGCGCTTGGCGATCTCGGGCAGGTGTGCTGCAATCTTCAGCCCCGGTACCGCCGTTGCAATTGCTTCGGTCGGGCCGCCCGTGGCCGCTCCTGGCTTGGGGTCGATCGTCTCCATCTGGCTCGGCCCTCCGGCCATCCACAATACCAGGCAGCGCTTGCGCACCGGTCCGGCCTCGGCGGCGAACAAACGGTCCCAGCCGTGCCGCAAAGCAAAGGCGAACATCCCCCCAATGGCGCCGGTACAGAAACGGCGGCGGGTGATCGATTGGTCCATCTTGTGACTCCTCCAACTCTCCGGGCAGCCGATGCGTCTTGGGCAGTGCTCCCCAATCAGTGATTGAACGCAAACTCGCTGCTGTGCAGCAACAGGTAACAGATTTCGCTCGGCGAGCATCTGGCACACAACGCGGACTCGTCCTCCTGCGGCAACCGTCCCAGATACCTCAAGAACAGCTCCTTTGCATCCCGCGAGGGGGGGGCCAAGCGGGCCCCCAACCGAGACATCATCCCCTGCACGGTTTCGCGGTACTCCCAGGTCGAGCCGAAGTCTCCCTGAAGCGCGTCTCCGTAATACGCACTTACGAACTCGCGCCGCTCTTCTTCGCTCGGCTGAATGCCGCTCGCCGTGCAGGCAGCCGCATAGAGCTGCTCCGGTAAAAGCGGCTTGATGGGGCGCACGGCAAACAGCTTCACGCGTAACTCGCCTTCCGAGAGGCGGCGAGTGTCCTGCCCAGTCGATGGCGCCTGAACCGGTATGGCTCGAGAGTCCAACTGATAGGCACGTGAGCCGCAGATCAGACGGATCATGTGCGGCAGGTCAAAGCGGCTGCGCCGCGCTTCGTCTGCCAGGTGCTCCAGCAGCTCGGGCACTGCGGCCGGGTTCTCTCGGCTGACATCGTCCACCGGATGCACAATTCCCCGCCCCAGGAAGTGGTACCAGAGCCGGTTGGCGAAATTGCGGGCAAACGGGCGGCTGCGGGTGACGAACAGCCCGAACTCCGCACGCCACTGAGAGGTGCGCGGCACCGCCCCGCTGAGGAACCGAGGCCTCTCCTCCGGCTCCACGGTGCGCACCACATCCACCAGCCGCACGTTGCCAGCAGAAATCTCTTCGCGCTCCAGGGTATTGAAAAAGCGGCTCATGCCGGCATAGTCCTGCTGCGTCCAGCGATCGAAAGGGTGATCGTGGCAGCGGGCACAGTCGAGGCGTATCCCCAAGAATGCCCGCGAGACTTTGACAATCGGTTCTTCCGGATAGCGAAGCAGAAAGTTCACCGGCCCCGAAAACGCAGATTCTCCGCTGGCTGTCAACAGCTCCATCGCCATCTCGTCGTAGGGGCGGCGGCCGCGGATCTGCGCGGCGAGCCAGTCGGCCAGCATGGCCCGCTCTCCGGACGCGTCGTTCAGGTCATAGCCGACCAACTGCGTCGTCCACAGTTCAGCCCAGAACGAAGTGAACTCGTCGTCGGCCAACAGCCGCTCTATCAATTGCAAGCGATCAGGCCGTGCGAGAAACACCTCGCGCTCCCGTAGCGTGGGGATCCTGCCCAGCAGGTCGAGCGTCGCACGGCGCAGGTAGAGTTCGTCCGAGCATAGTGGTGCCGGGGCGATGCCGGCGGTTGCCCAGGCACGTTCCAGAATGGAGTCGATCGAAGCCTGTGCCGGCTCCGCTCCACGAACTGCCAAACTGTCTGGCAGCAGCAGGCTGGCGGCGAAGACGCTCACTAGCGCGATTGCCCTCCGCACACTCATGCCGCAATGCTCCTCAAAAATGGCTCGATGAGACAACGATCGGTCGTGCACCGGTGCATACTGGACGCCTCAGAAATCGGCTTCTTGTAATTGAGCCTCGATTTCAGCCGCTTGTTCGAGCAGCTCGGCAAGTGCCTCTCCGGCACCTTCTCGCAGCACCAGTCCCTCAGGCGTCTCTTCAAAATGTTGGTCGAACCAGATCTGCAAGCCGTCTGCGTCTTCTGATACGGCAGACTGCTGCACAAGCTCGCGGAGCATGAGCTTGCCAAGGTACGACTGCATAACTTGTTTGAGGCGGCTATCTGCAAGGCGGGCGGCAAAAGCGTCGATGCTGCGGCCGCGGCGGCGGAGTTCGCGGAACTCGGCAAAATAGTTGCTCAGCTCTTCGGCAAGCTGCTCGGGGGACTCCACGGACAGCTCAAGGCGGCCCGCGTCGTTCTTGACGGCGCGGTACGCAAGCCACTCCTGCGCGGCGACGGCCGCCGGACGCGGCAAGTAGTCCATCTCTACTGCCAGTGCGATCAGTGCCGTATCGGTGCGCAGGTACTGCCTGAGCCTATGGTGCAGCTCGTCCTTCTCTTCAATCAGCTCCACCAAACGCCCGACCGGCTCTCGCAGCACGTCTCGCTGCTCCCAAATGGCAGAGAATCGTTCCAACTCGCCTGCCAACGCGCGGCAGGCCTCAGAGTCCTGGTTCAGCTTGAGGCCGGCCGCCACATCATCCGTGGCCTCTTCCAGTCGCCAAAAGATGCCCTCCAGATCTTCGTCGCGGATCCGCGACCGATCCTCAACCTCCCGCAGTGCCAGGTACTCTGCAAAAGAACGGCTGCGCAGGGCCTTCTTGAGCTGCGCGTGGAGCGCGTCGTCATCGACCAGCTCATCTGCCCAGGCGCGCAGCTCCTGGTGCAGGCGGTCCAGCACCTCCGACAGCGCTTCGGCCTGCGCAAGCTGTTGCGCCACGGCTGCACGCCTGGCTGGGCGGACGACGTAGCGACCGCCGCCCGTGCGCACCAGCATGTCCTCTAGCTGCCCGACGACGTCTTGCACGTCCGGGTGCAGGCTGGAGCGCAACTCGTAGTAATAAACAGAGGCGCACGAGCCCTCGTGCAGCAGGAATCGCTTGAGCATGGCCGCAGCGTCGGAGGTGATTTCCAGGGCGCCAGCCGCCTCACGGAACACGCCCTCCATTTCGCGAATGGCTGCGGCCCCCCGCTCAACTTTGTCTGCAAACGTAGCTAGCGCTTCGGCATGTTCGTCTCTTACGGCCAGCGAGCCCTCGCGTTCTTCGAACCGGCTGGCCACAAAGGCCTCCCACAGTCCCGGGCCATCCTCCTGCGGCGCGGCGTCCTGCGCCGCTAGGGCCGCTCGATCGGCCATCACGACCCGTCCGGCCTCGGTCCGCAGCAAATGCACAAACCGCTGCAAGTTCTCGTCCTCCCCGATAACGATGCGGCTGGCGAACTCGTCCAGCCGTGCGTCCCCGCTTGCCGTAGCGGCCTCTGTGCCCGTATCGTCGACCGGGGCCTCTGGCTGCAAGTTCGACGGCGCCTCTGCCTCGGAGGTTTCCAACTCGTCTGCCTCTTCCCGCTCGACAGTGGACGGCGTTTCGGCAGCCGGCGGCTCGCCTAAGGTGGCAAGCTGCGGCCGCACCGCAGCCAACAGTGCCACAGCGGCCAGGACCATGAACCAATGTATCTTGCTCATGGGTCGATCTCCCTCAGTCTTGCCAGCAAGTAGTCTACGAATACGTCGAAACACAGGCCCGCCTGAGGCAGCAAGCGCACCGCAGGCCGCGACCTCTGCGCCGCGGGCGGCAGCCAGCAGGGCATTCGCCAGTGGGGTGATGCGGCGTGGCGCTTCGTTTGCCATCAATGCGTCGCATGCCCACTCGGCCGATTCGTCGAAGCGCCGCACGGCCAGCCAGGCGAGCGGATTGAACCAGTGCAGGCCGACCACGAGGCGGGCCAGCAGGGCCTTCCACAGGTCGCCGCGCCGCAGGTGGCACAGCTCGTGATGGAGCACGGCGGTCCGCTCCGCCTCGCTAAGTCTGGACCAGAGCCTCGCAGGCACAACCACGCGCGTCCCGCCCGGCGCCCAGCAAAGAAAGGGTCCCAGGCACGCGTGAACCTCGAGCCGCACGCGCCCGTCGATCCCAAGTTCGAGGCACAACCTGTGCAACTCGCCGGTCCAAGCCACAGCAGCCGGCCGGCAACGTCGCAGGGCGCACAATAAGAGCACGTAGTTGGCTGCGAGCAGAGCCGTTAGGGCTGCCGCGCCTAGCAGCCAAACGACAAGAACCGACTTCAACGGCAGGCCGGCCAATCTGGCACCGATAGGCCCATCTTGCGCGCCGCCGGCCGCCGCTCCCACGTCTTCGGAACTGTTTTGCCTACCGGCCGCAGGTCCCTGCGAAGGTGCGGAAAAAACACTCTCGCTTTGAGCGCCGTGCCCCTTTCGGGCCGATCGGTTGCCGGCTATTGCCCCCCGTGTGTCGGCCCCTGTGGCGTGAGTGCCCGTCGCTAATGCGGCGTCGGTAGTTAGGCCGGCCCCCCAGCTCGCGCGCGGCCGATGTACCGGTTGCAGCGGCAGAGGTGCGTGCGCGGCCGTTACGGGCGGCACGTCTTCGCTGCGGCCGGCGGCGGCAACTGCGTGCGAACCGGGACTCGTCCCCGCCGAAGATCGAGCCGATTCTTTTGAGCCCAAGTCGTGAGCGCGGCCACGCGTTTCGGCTTGCGCGGTTTTCCCCCCCGCTTGCAATACAGTGAGTGGCCGATGAGCCAACTCGTGCAATTCCGGCGCGTAAGTGGTAGGCGTGAGAAGCAGTAGATTGCGTGCCCAGGCGGGCAGTGGCACGCGCCAGAAACCGGGGAAAAGGAGCACTCCTTGGAGCAATACCAAGGCCCACGCTGCGCGATGCCACCGCGGGCTGTAGACCGGCTGCCAACGTGTAAGCAACAGCACAGCCAGGCTGCTGAGAGACAGCAGCAAGCTGGCACGCAGTAGCAGGTAGGTCCATTCGGCGGCCATGGCTCAGGTCTCCTCGCCCGATTGTTGGCGGCGTTCCGCCTCGCGCACCAGCCGCTTGAGTTCCAGCAGCTCCTCGCGCGAGAGGCTCGCACCCTGAACCAGGTGTGCCACCAGCGGTAGAACCGAGCCGCGTGCCACGCGCTCGACGATCAGATCGAGCTGCGCCTCGCACACCTGTTCAGCGGCAAGCAGCGCCGCATAGCGTGCCGGCTGGCGGCCGGTCTTCAGCCTTTCGACCCAGCCCTTCTCAACCAGGCGATTCAGCCGGGTCTGTACCGTCGTGTAGCCCAGCTTGCGGCCCATGCGTTCGTGCACTTCGGAAAGGGAGAGCGGGCCATGTTCCCAAAGGAGCTTGAGCAGCTCCAACTCCCCAGGTGTCGGATTGGCTGGCTTGTGGCTCACAACGGCCTCTTTGCATCGTTGCTGTCGGCACAGGCCCCGCCGGCGGCGAGGGTGCCTGTCGGTTAACTACAACTGTCGTAAGTTTTACTACAGGCGTAGTTCTTGTCAAGTGTTTGGTTTGGGAATTTTTTCGCCTAAGCGGTAGACTAGGGGCAGCGTCTGTTTTAAGGAGGTTTTTCATGACGCACGCTCGTTGCCCAGCGATGCTGTCGAGCCGCGTTGCACGATGGAGCTGTCGGGGTCAGCGGGCAAAGGTTGGCTGCGTGTTCCTCATTTGCGTTTCGAGCTGGCTAACTGCGGCACAGGCTCAAAACCAGCCGGGGTTGGTGGTGCAGTTGCCCAGCGTGTCGCTGTTCAGTGTGCAGACCACGGTGATTGCGCCGGATAGTGGCGGTGCGTTCATGGGGGGCGTGGGCCAGGGGGCATGGGGCCAGGCGTACTACGGTTCGCCGTTGTTACCGTGGGCACAGCGTGCCGGAGGCGGCGTACGGCGGCAGCAATCGCTAGTCGTGCGAGCAACCGTACACGATCTGGACGCGCTCGACGAGGCGGTGCTGGCGCAGGCGGCACGATTGGCAGTAGCGGGTACGAGCGGTGCGGTGCGAAGTGGGCGTGCTGCGAGCACAGCCGAGCGGCCCGTTGCCAGCCTGGCTGAGCTGCGGCGGCGCAAGGCAGCGCTGCGCGCGTCCGAGCAGTTGGAGGCTATGTCGATGTACAAGCGGGGCCAAGAGGCTCTCGCAGGTGGCAAGCTTCACGCTGCACGTGCCTGGTTTCGTATGGCCGCCTGCCGCGCCCGAGGTGCGTTGCGTGCCGAGATACTGGACCAGCTCGATTTGCTAGCCGCGCAGGGGACCGCAACAGCGGCGCGGTAGCACGACCAGCCTTGGGCCGTTGTGGGGAGTGTTGCGCGGGGCTGCGTGCAACCCCACAAGGGCTAGTTTACTCGAATCGCACCGTCAGGCCGCCCTGAACAGAGTACTCGAGCCCTCCACGGCCGCCGGGCTGCAAGGGCGTGGTGTGTGTAATGCTGCCCCGCGCGTGCGCTGAGAAGCCATGTCGTAGGTCGTACTCCAGGCGGCCAGTGCCTCCGGCCTGCCGCTGGGTGGCATCTTGAGTGAAAAAAGCCTCGCTGCGCACGCGGAGGCCCGGTGCCTCGGGCGGGCCGTCCACCGAAATGGCCAGCCGCAGGTCGAAAACAGGCTGCAAGGGGCCGGGCGGACCGGGAACCTGTGCACGAGCCACGCCGCCTCCAGCCATGGCCTGCATGCGCGCCCCACGACCCAAGGGCACGACCAGTTCGGCTGCGCCGCGTGCTGTGTGGAGCTGGTCCTGCTGAAACAGGGCATGGAGCCGGAACGTGGTTTCCACCTGCCGCCAGGCTCTAAAGCTCACGAACGGCTGCACTTCGACAACCCGCTCCGAGGGCACAAACCGCAGTCCGCCGGTGCCCACGGTCAGGCTCCCCAGCCGTATCGACCGCAGCGCGCGTGCCGCCATGTCTGTGCTGAAGCTGGCGACCGGATCCCCGCTCCGCGTGACGTATAGGGCCACGGCTCCTCCCAAGGCTAGCCCCGTGGCAACGATGTACAGCCAGGTAGAATTCTCGTCGATGAAGACTCCCATCGGCGAGCAGCGGAAAGCCTGCTCCAACCGCCGCAGGCTGCGCTGCACCTGCTGGTACTCGGAAGATGCCTCTACCTCGACTGCACGCTTTACAGCACAGCCCGACCGCTGCTTTCTCCTAGTGCGCGTAGCAGGCGCACCCCATCTTCGTTCGTGCTTTCTTGGCCCCGCACCTGCATTTCTGCCAGCCGCCGCGCTTCGGCCTCGAGCGCCTCGCGGATGGCGCGTCGGAGTTCCTCCCCCTCCAAGGCCCTTGCAATCCGCTGTGGGTCGCTCGCCAGCTCGTGATCTAACGGCCTAACGGCCAGCACCACGGTTTCCCGCGTTGCGTCCAGCAGGTCGTCATGTTCGTGGCATTCAGACATGGCCGCACCTCGCAACACTCAGCAAACAGGGCCTTTAGATTAGTTATCTGCCCGGTGCCGCCGAAAGTTGCCTGCATTCTACGTGCTTGACATACCCGTGGCGGCGTTTAGGCTGGTAGGCAGGCTTGCTGTGGCGCGGGGATTCCCAGCACTGCGATGCCGGTTCGGAGTAGCATGGTTTCTGCCTTTTCTCCCACGCATTTTAGTCCGGGCTTTGGATGAGTGGGCCGCCGTTAGCGTCGGCGTGCCCGGTCTCGCATATCGCCTAGGCACCCAGTCCTCCGCCCTACGCGCGATGCGTGTGCGGTTCTCCCAAGGCTCGACGAGGCGAGTGCAGCTAGGCCTGCCGACGTACCGCCAGCGTGCCTGTGCCTGCCCCTACTCCTTTCGTGCGTTCGGGAGCCATCCGCATGTCGCCAAAGCCTATGTCCGTCGTGTTGGTTGGGATGCTATTTGTCTGGGGAGCTGGTCTGTGCGCCGACGAGCCCCCGCGCAAGCGCGAGTTCTTGTTCACGTATAGCGTTGTTGTGGATGCGGGCCCCGGTGCCGTGGCACGCATCTGGCTGCCGCTGCCTCCCTCGAACGAGGACCAGGAAGTGGCCATCGTCAACCGCCACCTGCCCCCCAAAGCGGTGCTTAGCACCGAGTCCAAGTTCGGCAACCAAATCCTCTACGTGAGGGAGCGTGCCAGCGAAGCAGGGAAGATCTCCCTATCGCTCACCTATCGAGTAACGCGGCACGAGATCGTGGCACCACAGGCCGTGCCCGCCGAGCAACAAGGTCTGGTGCAGCTCTTCATGCAGCCCGATTCGCGGGTGCCGGTGGGCGGGAAGTGCCTGGTGCTGTTGGAGGGCAAGCAGCTTCCCACGGAGCCAGTGGCCGCCGCGCGGATGCTCTACGACCTGGTCAACCAACACATGCGCTACAGCAAAGAGGGAGAGGGATGGGGCCGGGGCGATGCCGTTTGGGCATGCGAGAGCGGCTACGGCAACTGCACTGATTTTCATAGCCTGTTTATCGCATTGGCGAGGCACGCCCAGATTCCCGCGCGATTCGAAATCGGCTTTCCGCTGCCGGAAGAGCGAGGCAGCGGCACCATTGCCGGTTACCACTGCTGGGCCAAGTTCTACGCTCCGAGCGAGGGCTGGATACCGGTCGACATTTCCGAGGCCGACAAAAACCCGGCATTGCGGGAGTATTATTTCGGCCATCTCACCGAGAACCGCATTGTCTTCAGCGTAGGACGGGATCTGGAGCTGGAACCACGCCAGGCGGGCGCGCCGCTCAACTTCTTCGTGTACCCGTACGTAGAAGTGGAGGACCGTCCCCTGCCGGCCGACAAGGTGCGGTGGGAGTTCGCGTACGAGGACCTGGGCAAGTAACTGCAATAACTGCGGCGCGGTGTGCACCCATGTCAATTGGTGCGTTCTCGTGGCTTCGGTCGCCCGCCACACGCCGCGGTCCGTACCATTGAATTGACGCCGGCCCAATCGGCTCCCTTCCCCCCGCCTTGCTGCGCAGGCCTTGGCAGGCACGGGGCCATGCCCTCGAGATTACTCTGCTTTCGGTGGGTCTAGACGCCACGGACTCGGACGGCATTGCCCGGCCGGCAGTTTATCCGGCCGACCCATCAAATATGCCGCCCGCAGATGGCAACCGTTGACGCGCCGCCAGCAGGGGTCTATTTTCAAGCGGCGACGGCGTAGGGCCAACACCAGCGCCGCACTGGGGTCGCACGCATGCAGTGGTACTACAAAGTGCTTGGCGAGGTTGTGGGCCCGCTGTCTCCCGCGCAGATGCGAGAAAAGGTCGAGCGCGGCGAGATCGGTCCTCAGACGTTGGTGCGCAAGGGCGCGCATGGCCGTTGGGTGTTGGCCAGCAAGGTGAACAACCTGTTGCCGCCGTCAGTCGATGATACGCCAGCCGAGCTGCTCGATGGGTACGTGAGCAAGCTGCCAGATGTGCGCGGCGGCGCGGGCCTGCCTTCCGCAGGGCGCGGCAATAATACCTCTGGAGCTGTCGCGGCCACAGAGCCGGCGGACACATGGCCTCCCAAGCTCACCGCTCCGCGAGCGGTGAGCGGCAAGGCCGTGGCCAGCCTCGTGCTGGGCGTTGCCTCGTGCGTACTGCTCGTTCTCGCCGGCGTGCCGGCCCTGATCATCGGCTGGCTTGCGCTACAGGAGATCGCCAGTGAAAAAATGCGGGGGCGAGGCCTGGCCATGCTGGGGATGGCATTGGGAGGCCTGGGTTGCGTGGCTGCCATGGTGCTGGCCGGTTGGTTCTGGCTCAAAGCGCCCGGAGGATCGCTCGATCTGGCCGAGGTCCGACTGCGTGCCGTGGGCGCCGCCAATATGCAGTACGCGCTCGACAAGCAAGTTTACGTCCGGCGCGCAGTGCTCGACCGCGGCGGCCGGCCGTCCCTGAGTTGGCGCGTGTTACTGCTGCCCTATCTCGACCAGCGCGAGCTGTACGCGCGCTTCCGCATGGACGAACCTTGGGAGGGCCCGCACAACCAGCCGCTTGTGGCCCTGATGCCCGAGGTTTACTGTAGCCCCCACGTGCGGCCCAACTCGGGCCGTACAAATGCATTGGTCCCGATCGGTCCAGGCACGCTGTTTTCTGTACAACGCGATATGCCTCCGCTCGCCGTACCTGATGACAAGAGCTTCACTATTTTCGTCGTCGAAGTCGACGATGCCGCGCAGGCTGCCTGGAGTTCTCCAGTGGACCTCTCCTGGGATCCGGAGCAACCCGTTGCAAGTCTGGGCGGCCTCCGCGGCGGTCGATTCTTAGCGCTGATGCTCGATGGCAGCACACGGCTGATCTCGACCGAGGCGGATCCCGCCGTCCTGCGAGCGCTTTTCACTGCGTTCGGCAGAGAGCGTGTGGATGCGAGGACCGCTTGGCCTGACAGGTAGATGGAGCCGGGCGGCTGTCTGCGTTCATCATGCCACGCGTGCACACGGCTAGTGCGAACTCGTTGGTTTACGTGCGCAGATTCCGCCGGCCGGCACGTCTACTGGGAATGCTGTTCCTGGCGGTAGGCATTTCTCTTTGCGTGGGTCAGTGGCTGGCACCGCCAGCCGCCATGCGCCCTTCAGCAAGGGCCATCGCTCTGGCGGCCGGGTTGCTCTGTACGTTGCTGGGGGGCACATTGCTGTTGGGGCGGGCCGGTCGCGCCATCGACCATGCCACGGGTACGGCCACTCGTTGGTGGGGGCTGGGCATCCCCCTGCTGCGCCGCAGCCGATCGCTGGCAGAAATTGCGTCTGTCGTATCTCTAGCAGACGATCGCGCTAGGGATTATGCGGTGTACCTGCTCGACGCCTCGGGAGAAGCGTGGGAGTTCTTGAACAGCAGAGATGCAGCGGTGGTCCGCCAAGTGGCCGCAGAGGTCGCCGCATTTCTGGGACGCCCATGGTTCGACCAGACGTACATGGCGGCGGACACCACGCCGGCGATGCAGACCGCTGGAGCTGAAGAGGCGGTAACGCCCCCACCGCCGCCAGAGCCTCACCAATAGCTCTCAACGTGGATGTTGCCCGGATGCCCTGGCCGGTCGAGCACGAAGCCACGCTCCGAGAGCACTTCGACCATGCCGCGCGGCCGTGGAAAGCTGAGACTGCCGTCGGCATCTCGTCGTGGCAGGCCGACCATCGCTGGGTTGCCGCAGAGGAATACGTGCGTGGTGCTGGGATCGAGCTTGAGCTGTGTGCGCCGCTCGAACTCGCCGCTGGAGAACAGGTCTTGCAGGTGCCATTTTCCCACATAGCCAGGCACTGCGGGGTTCAAGTTTTCAGGCTCCCGCGTTGTGAGGGCAAGATAGCTGTACTGTTGGTACATGGCCTCCAGCCGCCGGTGCGCGTGCAGGTAGCCCAAGTCCTTACGATAGCGCACGGTCGTGGCACAGACGATGCGGCCGCGGTGCCCGCGGGCCAGCAACTCTGCCACCATGGCGTTATGCGGGGCCTCACCGGTGCCGGTCGCAGCAAAGACCACAGCGTCTGTTTCCCGCACGTGTGCAAGCGTGTAGCGGCCGTGTGCACGCTCTCCCAAAAAAAGGCGGTCTCCGGGCACCAAGCGGAACAACCGCGGCGTTAGTCCGGGAGGCTGGCCCGGCAACGGATCTACTAGGGTGATATAGAACTCCAGCCAGGGGCAGTCTGCCGGCCGCAGCAGGCGTTCGTGCTCGTCCAACAGGGGACAGGAGAACGAATATGCCCTCTTGATCAACCGTGGCGATGACCCAGCCGGAGCGGCACCGCACACAGATGCTTCCCAGTTGCCCAGCCCCAGCACGCCGTACTGGCCAGGCTCATAGGCGATCGGGCCTCGATCTGCAACGACCCGCAGAATCCGCAGGTGTGAGTGGCATTGGTAGATGTCGCTCACGCGTGCGTTGTACAGGGAACGCAATTGCACGAATGCAGACTCTGGCGACGACACGGTTGCTAGCGGCATGCATCTCCTCGCTATTTGTGCTCGAAGGGGTGAATGTTCACTTGAGCCGGCTGCCTATTCTGCAAGCAGTGTGCCAAGCGTGTGCATTGCCTAAGTGGTGGCGGCTGCGGTGCTTAGGACGCTTGACAGGAGGGGCCTGCGAACCTGATGTGGCGGAAACGCGCACGCGTGCCGCACCGCACGGAGGGGCGATCGGCTTGTACCGCGGGCAAGAGCTGGTAGGTGCAGTCATGGTCCGATTCTTCCAACCCCCCCCATTGGTGTAGTGAACAACCAGCGCACAAAAGTTTTACCAAAGTTTTACGCAGCGTCGACTCTGCTGTGACCAGGCAGCTCGGCTCCAGGGCTACAATTCGACGACTTTGATTCAAGCGGCTCGCGAGCGCGGAGCAAGCGCAGCCGCAGCACTGAGGAGGTATCAGAGCATGGTCGTTGCAACCCCGGTGGACCGTCGTCCGCAGCAGCGAGCAGGCCGCAGCGGTCGGCGGAAGTCGAAGACAGGCGGTACGAGCAAAGCTACCAGGTCGACGAGATGGGTGGCCAACTACGTTCATGGGTGGACGGGCAAGTTGGACTGGAGGTCGATCATCTGGTTGGGGCTGGTGCACGTGGGCGCCCTCGCGGCGCCATTCACGTTTTCTTGGCCTGGGTTGGTGGCGTTCTTGGTTCTGTATTTCGTGACGGGGTGTTTGGGAATCACGCTGGGTTACCATCGGCTGATCACACACGGCAGCTTCAAGACGTATCGTCCGCTGCGGTGGCTGCTGGCGCTCTTGGGCGGCCTGGCCGGCGAGGGCTCGGCGCTGATGTGGACGGCCATCCATCGCAAGCACCATGTGTTGAGCGACCAGCCTGGAGATCCGCACTCGCCGCGGGATGGGGCCTGGTGGAGCCACATGCTTTGGCTGGGGCCGCATCCTGGCAGGTCGGTGCATCGCGCCCTGGTTGAGCACTACGCGCCGGACCTGCTGCGCGACCGCGCGATGGTGTTCCTGGACCGCACCTTCCTCCTGTGGCACATCTTGTTGGGACTGGGCCTGTATTTCCTGGGTCATCTGGCGTGGGGGCCGGCCGTCGGCGTATCGCTGGTGGTGTGGGGCATGTTCGTGCGGCTGGTTTGGGTGCTGCATGTCACCTGGCTCGTCAACTCTGCTAGCCACATGTGGGGGTACCGCAATTACGAAACAAAGGACGACAGCCGCAATCTCTGGTGGGTCGGTCTGTTGGCATTCGGCGAGGGTTGGCACAACAACCACCACGCCTTTCAGCGGATGGCACGCCACGGCCACAAGTGGTGGGAGGTCGATCTGACCTATTACATCATCCTGCTGTTGGAACGCCTTGGTCTGGCTTGGAACGTGGTCCATCGCCCGCCGGGCCGCCGCCCCGCCAGCCATTAACCGCTGTTGTTGCTCTGGGCTTCTGCTTGGCATGGACGGCCGCCGTTTGGCCAGCAAGCGGCCGCGGCTAACCGCTGTTGCCGCGGCTGCGGCCCTTGGCCTGCCGCGGCTGCGGGCGGGATTCTGCCGGTGGTGACGCGGCCTCGGCCACTCCGGCCTCTTCCACAATGCGCTCCCATCCCAGCGGCGTGCGCGGGACCTCGAAGAACTTCTTGAAAATCTGCAAGTTGTCGTTCACCAGCGGATCCCGAAACGCATAGCTCTTGCGAGACTTGCCGTTGGGTTCATGAAGCTGGATAGCGTAAGGGAGCAAATCCTGCGCATCGAGGATGATGTCTACCTTGCGGAAGTTGGCCGCGTCTTCCCGGTAGCGGGGGTACGCCTCCAGCCAAATTTCGCCTTCGATGTCCGGGGGGGTGACGATCCGCATGTAGTAGCGGGCCAGCAGCTTTTCTGCCTCCATGCCGAATACAAAAGGCAGCGGACCCTCGCTGATGGCCTTGCCCCGCATCTCCTCAGGCAACGGCCGTACGATCAACTGCTTCTTGCGGTACTCGAACTGGTAGATGGCCTTGCCATCGCACACCCAATGCTCCATGGGCTTGCTGTTCACCTTGAACCAGCCTTTGTCGGGAGCCACGTACTTGAGCTGCCCCTCGTATTCGCGGGGCGGGGGTTCTTCTTCGCCCTCGGCAAATACCCCGTCATAGACGCGTAGTGTGAAATCGGCCTGAAATGTCTTGACCTTCGCGGCGCGGGCCTCCCAGGCGCGGAGTACTTCTTCTAGCTCTTGTTGCTCCTCGGGCGTGAGCACAAACGGGGCCTTGGGCGCGCGGTTGCGCGTGGTCTTGCTGCCGGAGCCTGTGTTGGTCCCAGGGTTTTTGCCGCGGGCAGGCCGTTCTGATTGAGCCAACGTTGGATGCGAACCGACGGCCAGCAAGCCGCAGATAGCGATCAGCAACACTCGGCGCAAGTACATGGTTCCGACTCCCTTCGGAAACTACTGCCAGCCCCACACCAGGGCCGACATTCTAGCAAAGCCTCCGCCGCTGGCCCAAGAGCGACTGCGACCGCGCGAAAGTGCAAGCATGCCCGGCACAGCCATTTTTCTCAGGGAGAGATCGCGGCGCGTCGCGCCGGAGTTGCTAACTCGCTGCCCACGTGGCCCACGAGTTCTGTCAATCTTCGCTGCGCGAACTACGCCTCTGCCATGCTTTCGGCCCCGAATACGGGGCGGCACCCCGCCCTGCCGTACGGGACCTGCCAGGTGTGTATTCTCTACCCGCGCAACGCTACGATGGTGGCGCACGCCTGATTGCCACACACCCTGGGTTCCTCGATGGAACTTGGGAAGGAACCTGCCCGGGATCCCTCGCATGCCGATCGATCTGGTCGAAACCCTCAGCCAACTGGTCGCCATCCCCAGCGTGAACCCGATGGGCCGGCCTCTTTCCGGGCCTGAGTATTTCGAATATCGCCTGACCGAATACCTCGAAAGCCTGTTCCAGCGTCTCGGCCTTCCGTACGTACGGCAAACGATCGAGCCGCGCCGAGACAACATAGTCGCACGCCTCGAAGGCGCTGTGCCGCCCGAACAAGGCGGCCCGCTCCTCATGTTCGAGGCCCATCAGGACACGGTCCCGGTCGACGGCATGACCATCCCACCGTGGCAGCCCACCGTGCGAGATGGCCGCCTGTACGGCCGCGGTGCGTGCGACATCAAGGGGGGCATGGCAGCCATGCTCTGGGCGCTTGCCAGGCTCGTCGATGATCGAGCTTCCCTAAACCACGGTCAGAACACCCTGCCCACGCTCATCATGGCCTGCACCGTGAACGAAGAGCACGGATTTAGCGGCGCCCAGGACCTGCGACGCTTGTGGGAAGGGCAGTCGAACGGTCTCATTCCCCGGCGGCCTGATGCCTGCGTGGTCGCCGAACCGACCAGCCTGCAAGTCGTGGTAGCGCACAAGGGCGCCGTCCGCTGGCGGCTGAGCACGCTCGGCCGAGCGGTCCACAGCTCTCAACCACACCTTGGAGACAATGCGCTTTACAAAATGGCCCGCGTGCTGCTCGCGCTCGAACAGTATGCGGCCGACGTGCAGCGCAACGTCCCGCACCATCCCCTGTGCGGTGCAGCTACGCTAAGCGTGGGCACCATCAGCGGCGGCATCAGCGTGAACACCGTGCCCGACCGCTGCACCATCGAGATCGACCGCCGCCTGCTGCCCGGCGAAGATACGCAAACCGCTTACGCCGAAGTGCAGCAGTATCTGGCCAACGCCTTGGGCGGCCTGACACTCGAGCACGAGCCGCCCTTCCTCATTGGCCCAGCCCTGGCCGACACGCACAACAAGTCTCTGGGCGCCCGGCTGGCAGAGGTGGCAAAAGGTGTTTTCGGCCGCTGTGAACTGGTGGGCGTGCCCTACGGCACAGATGCCTCGAAGATCGCCGCTGCTGGGGTGCCCAGCGTTGTGTTCGGCCCCGGCAACATCGCCCAGGCCCATACGGCCGATGAGTGGATCGACCTCGAAGAACTTGCACTAGCAGCCGAGGTCTATTACCGCTTCGTACGAAGCTGGTCCTGAGCCGCTGCCGCAACGCTCGCCCCAGTTTGGGTTATGCCAGGTCGGCGATGAGTTCCAACGCGCGCAAGCGCAGCTTCGGCTCCGCCTCGACCTCCAAGAAGCTGGATCGCGCGCGCCAGGTTTCATACCCGCCCAGGCGATGATGTTCTGGCGTCGGCAGGTAGCCCGCATAGTCGTTCGCTAGAGAGATCACAAACGTCGTCGGCAGCGCACTGTGTTGCTTGATCAGCAATCCTGTCTCCACGAACACCTCACAGGGCAACCCCACGATCGCCAGATCGCCTACCCGCAGCACCTGCACGACAGTTTCGACCTCAGGCGGCAGGTCGGCCATCAACACCGTCTCGCGGGCGTAAATCTCCGGCAGCGTAGCGAGCGGCATGCCCTCGCCGGCCGCCAGGATACGACGCGCCTCGGCCACCTCTTCCGCTGTGGGAAGCCGCCGCCCTAGCACCATGCGGCTCTCCCTGACGCCTAGCACCGCCTGAGCCTGATAAGAAAGTCCGCCTAGCACCCGCTGTGCCTCCGCGGCCACGTCGCCCGCCACAATCCGAATCTGTTCGTAGGGTGTGCGCGGCGGCCGTGGATGCAAAAAGTCGATGTTGTTGATGTTGCCGCTCGTGCCGTTGGACATGATGCCCACGAAGGGCGGATCCTGCCACGCCGATACACCCAGCAGCTCTGCCAGACGCAGCGCAAATGCCCCAAAGTAATCAGCAGAAATGTGTTCTGCCGGCACGCCTCCCACGTAGTGCAGGGAGTAGTTGGCCAGCACGGCCAAAGGCTGGCCTTGCTCGCCGACGACCGACAGCAGGCTGAGCTGTGGGTCGGTGGGGCCCGCGGGCTCCAGTAGGTTGGGACTGCCCACGGGAGGGTTCATCTGCACTTCGTCCACTCGCCCAAAGGGATTTGGGGGGATGGTGCCGGGTTTCATCCGCCAGCGGCGATTGAACACGTGGGCAGGCACCGAGCCGCAGCCCCAAGCGATCTGGGCGGGGGCCAGGTTGTTCGCGGCGCGGCGGATGGCGTCGGCGATCCGCAGTGCCAAGAAAGGTGCATACTCTTCGTCGGGCTCGCTCTGAAAAACGGCCACGGCAGTGGGGGCGCTGTGGGTATGCGTGGCCGAGACCAGCATGTGCGCAGGCGGGATGCCTGTATGGCCGTGCGCCAGGTGCTTGGCTGCGTCAATGATCGAACCGGGCAGGGCGCAACTATCGCAGACGACCAGTGCGATCTGCGTGCTGCCGTCGTCAAGCACGAGCGCGCGTGCGTGCAATTCGTCGTGGATGTGACGTGCCTGGCGGTCGGTCATGCCGCCGTTGATCGAACAGCCGAGGGCCGGCGTGATATTGCTGGTGGCAGCCCCGGCCCGCAATGCGTTGGCAGCCATGGGAGAATTCCTCACAGCAGGCTTTCTAACAGCAGTCGCAGCTTGCGCATCTCTCCGCTGTGATCGACCTGGGGATCCTGCTCGTCGACGATATGGACGCACAGGGCACGGTTGTACTTCACGCGGTGGAGATGATTGATCAGTCGCCCATACTCCACGTCTCCCTGGCCTACGCGGACTTGCAATTTGTCCGGCCGCGTATCGCGCAGGTGTACGTGGCAGACGTGCTTGAGTACCGGCTCGTAGGAAATGCCCTTGTTGGGGCCGTAGATGAAGTGGCTGGGGTCGAGCGTGAGCGCCAGTCCCTTGGCGGTATCGCAGAGCACGGTGGCCGTGCTGGGATCCTGGGTCATGCGGCCCACTTCGGTCTTAAGGCCCACGACCACGCCCTCGAGGCTGGCGATCCGCACCAGCTCCCGCAGACGCTCGATCTCTTGGTTGAAGGGCGTACCTAGCTCAGAGGCCCGTACCACGACCACGACCACCTTGGTCGCCTTGGCAAGCTTGCAGCAGGAGGCGAACTGCTCGAAGTACAAGGGGGGCGGGGCGTCCGGCTCGACGAAGTAGGCCACGGGCGTGAGCCGGTGCAGGTCTCGGCACATGCGAACGGCATGGTCCAAATTCGCGTGGACGGCCGAGGGCGCGAGCTGGCGGCTATGCTCTCGTATCGCGATCTCGACGCGGGTGTATTCGAGGTCCACGAGGCGGTCGAGGGCCTCGGCTAGCGTAAGCTGCGGGAAACAGTCGGTGCTGGCAGCAACAAACACAAGGCGGCTCCTTCCTCAAGCAAGGTTTGCGGTAGCTTACGCCCCGCGTGCGTGGCAAGCAACGGGGGGATGCCGGCGAAGGGCAACACCCAACCTTGTTGGCCCACTCGTTGGGGTGCGCCTTCCTGGGCGGCCATGCAAAAAAAAACGGCGGCGGGTATGCCCGCTTCGCAAGCGAAACATCGGCTAGCTGCCTACGCCGCCGGCGGCGCTCTCCCCGCCCCATAGACGCCGCTTGAGCCGATCGACCAGTACAGCGGCGAGGATCACGCTGCCAAGCACGACTTTCTGCTGGTAGCTCTCAACGCCAGTGAGGTTCATGCCATTCTGAATCACGGCAATCAGGAGGGCGCCTAGCAGTGTGCCGAACATCTGTCCCTCGCCGCCAGAGAGGCTGGTGCCTCCGACAACCACGGCTGCAATCACATACAACTCGTACATCTGCCCATAGGTGGGTGCGCCGCTCTTGAGCTGTGAGGCCATCACCACACCCCCCAAGCCGGCCAGCAGGCCGCTCGCCACATAGACCAGTACCGTGATGCCCCGCACAGGCACGCCCGCCAACCTCGCAGCCTCTCGATTGCCACCCACCGCATAGATGTATCTGCCCAGCACGGTGCGGGCCATCAACAGGTGCGCACCAGCGTACAACAGCACCATGAGCACAACGGCATTGGGCACTCCCGCCAGATCGGCGCCGCGCCCTAGCCATACGAAAGCGTCCGGCAACTCGTACACAGACTCTCCCTCGGCTGTAATATATGCCAGGCCGCTGGCTACCAGCATCATGGCTAGCGTGGCTATGAACGCCGGTATCCCAGCCAGCGTTGTCATGATGCCGGAGAACAGCCCCATCAGCCCGCACGCTGCGATCGCAACCGCGCAACAAGCTGTCATCGCCCAGCCTCCCGCCTGCTCGGCCCCTGCCAGATCTCGGATCAGCCGCGTTGCAACCACGGCCGCCAGCGCCATCAGGCTGCCCACAGAAAGATCGATGCCGCCCGCAATCACCACCATCGTCATGCCCACCGCCATGATGGCAATCACTGCGATCTGGTTGGCAATGTTCAACAGATTGTCTGCCTTGAGAAAGCTCGGCCACCAATAGCTCTGCGGCACGAGCACGGGAACCTTGTCCAGCGTGGGGAACTCGCGCGGCAGTTGTCTCACGAGCGGCCATTGTGCTACTGCTGGGTGTGCAGCCAGCGCGTCAATCTCGTGTCGAGGCGCCCTAAGCCGTTCGAGCATGCGCCGCAGATCGGCCGGCTGCCCCCGAACCTGTGCTGCGATTTCGAGTCCTTGCTCCGCCAGGTTGCGTGCCAGAACTTCGGCGAATGCGGCGTCTGCCTGCGTCTCGCGCACGACGATCAGTACGCGGCCTCCGGCAGGCACCTGGCGTGCAACCAGGCGCGCAAGCTGCCGGGCGCCTTCCGGGCCATCGGCAGGTTGCTCCTGGAGCGTGGCCAGGCTGAAGGCAGCCGCCACGCCTGCCAGGACGAGTGCCAGGCCATAATCGACCGCGAGCGTCGCCAGGCCGCGGCCCAGTGCATGCCAGCCCTTCATCCCACAGCCAGCCTCATGATTTGCTCCTGGCTCGCCTGTGCAGCAGGCAGGTCCCCGGTAATTCTGCCCGCGTGCATGACCAGGATCCGGTCGCACATTCCCAACACTTCGGGCAATTCTGAACTGATCAACAACACAGCCTTGCCTGCCGCGGCCAGGCCATTGATAAGCTGGTAGATCTCGAACTTGGCTGCCACGTCGATGCCTCTCGTAGGCTCGTCGAAGAGCAATACCTCGCAGCGTGCCGCTAGCCAGCGTGCCAGCAGCAGCTTCTGCTGATTGCCGCCCGAGAGCTGCCCCGCCGGCTGATCGCTCGTGGCAAGCCGCGCGTGTACCGCCCCGAGCCAGTGTTCCAACTCGCTCTTCTCACGGCGCCCAAGAATCCAGCCGGCGCGAGCCAATCTGCGCAAGTTCGGCAAGGCAAAGTTGTGCCTCACAGAATGCCCCAGCACAAGCCCCTGCGTCTTGCGATCTTCGGGCAACAAAGCGATGCCGGCACGCAGCGCATCTGCTGGGCCGCGCAGCGCCAGTGGCCGGCCATCCAACTCGATGCTCCCGTCCTCTGCGCGGTCCGCGGCACAAATCAACCGGGCGGTTTCCGTGCGCCCTGCGCCGACCAGGCCCGTCAGCCCCAGCACCTCGCCGCGGCGGATGCAGAACGTAACGCCCCGTACGCGCGCGCCCCGGCGCAAGTTGCGCACTATCAAACGCGGCTCTCCCAGCGCAAGCGCACGGCGCGGGAACTCCTGCTCCAGCCGCCGCCCGACCATTGTTTCGATCAGCCACTCTCGATCCACTTCTGCCCGGGGCCGCGTGGCCACATGGCGGCCGTCTCGAAGCACCATCACCCGGTCGGCTACCTTCAATACCTCGTCCAGGCGGTGGCTGATGAAAAGGATGCCCAGCCCGCGTGCACGCAGGCCGCGCACCAGCGAAAGCAGCTTCTCTGCCTCGGAGGGAGAGAGCGCTGCTGTTGGCTCGTCCATCACCAGCAGACTGGCATCAGTGGCCAAGGCCCTGGCGATCTCGACCAGTTGTTGCTGCGCCGTCGAGAGGGCACGGCAAGGCATCTGGGGATCGATGCCCGTGCCCCCCAGTTGCTCAAGCAACTCGCGTGCACGCCGGGCTTCGAACCTGGATGAGACGAAGCCGCCGGCGGCGCGCTCCCGGCCCAAAAAAATGTTCGCGGCCACGCTCAGCGCCGGTACCAAACTGAACTCCTGATACATTACCGCGATCCCGCGATGGCGTCCATCGGCCGGACTAGCCAGCTCGCAACGGCGGCCTGCCAGCCAGATCTCGCCTGCATCGGGCCGCAAAGCCCCCGCCAGGATCTTAATGAGCGTGCTCTTGCCCGCTCCGTTCTCGCCTACCAACGCCAGCACCTCGCCGGCGGCGAGGCTCAGATCCACTCCCGCCAGCGCTTGCACGCCCGGGAACCGCTTGGAGATGCGGCGCACCTCCAACAAAGCAGCCTCGCCTCCGGGCGAATGCACAAACTTTGAGGCTGCGAGGCCGCTCACCGCAGTTCCGGGTCCATCAGCGCGTCTGCCTGGCGGTACAGGCCGGTGGGGATGAGAATTTCCGGCTCCAACTCCTCCCCACGAAAATACCGGAGGATGGCGCGTGCCGTCTCGCGTCCAATCCGCTCGGGATACTGTATGGGATCCGCGTAAATCTTGCCCTCTTTGATGGCGTGCTTGCCCTCGGGCTGGCCATCGAAGCCAACCAGCTTCACCTGGTCTGCCTTGCCCGCCTTTTCCAGGGCAGCTCGAGCCCCGAGCGCAGACGGGTCGTTGATGGCAAAGATGCCCGCCACGTCGGGGTGGGCCTGCAACGCATCTTCCGCGGCGCGGTAGCCCTTGTCTTTCTGCCCGTCGCCGGGCAGCTCGGCCACGATCTCGATCCGGCCCCCACTCGCCTTCGCATTGTGTTGTGCAATCACCTCCTTGAAGCCCCTCACACGCTGGATGCAGCTTTCTACCTGCTTGTAGTCGATGATCACCACCTTGCCGCCGGCCTCGCCCAGGGCCTCGATCATGGCCAGGGCCGCTTGCTTGCCACCCCCGTAGTTGTCTGTGGCGATGTGGGAGACCACGTGCACACCAGGCGCCAAACAGGCAATATCTGCTGTAAACACGGGGATGCCGGCCTCGTTGGCCTCGCGGATGGCCGGGCCAATTGCTTTGGAATCGCACGGGCACAGCACGATAGCCGCCACGCGCTGCACAACGAAGTCTTGCACCTGGTGCTGCTGCCGTGCTACATCGTTCTCTCCGCTGACGAGGACCACGTCGTAACCGGCCGCCGCTGCCTCTGCCCGGAGCGACTCGCCGATCACCTTGAAGAAGGGATTCGTGAGCGTGAGCACGCTCACGCCGATCACCTGCCGCGTGCTGCTCTTGGCCGGCGACGCAGCCTGCCGCTCTGTGCAGGCGCCTAGGCATGCGGCTAAGAGGATCCAGAAACCGCTGCGCATCCTTTGCCTCTCCGGGGCAGTGAGCAGAAACCTGGCGGTAGGGTTGGGGGCCCGCAAGGAGATCCGCAAGCCGAAACGGGCCGCTTCAGCTCGTGCCGAGCATAGGAAAGATCTTACGCCGCGCCGTCAGCATTGCAACCTCTAGGCGGGCACAGAGGGCCAACGGCTGGGCAACTCCTCGGCCTGCGCCTGCGTCGGGTAGAGGTTACGATTTGCTCAGGCTGGCGGCAAACCCGGGAACGGTGAGTGGCTCGGTTATGGGCCTGGCCCGTGCTCGGAATGATCGCACTCGGCCAAAGCGGCGCATCCCCGACAATTCTAGCCTCTTCGGTAGCATCGCCTGGCAAGTACGGGTCGAGCAAACGCCTGAAGCACGTTGCCCCCTGCCGGCCGGTGTTCGTCTCTAGCGTTGGCCCGCATCTCTCGCTGGTCAGCATCTCGAGGATTCGCCCGAAATCAGGCAGCTTCGTGAGAAGCCTCGAAGGTTGATGCCCGATGTGGCGGCCCTTCTTGAGGGGAGGCGCGGAAAACAGCAAACACGCGACCTGGCCGCACGGCTCGCAGGGAAAGAGAATGAATGCGTCCGCGACCTGGCCTACTGGCACCCCGCGCTAGACAGCTTCCTGGACTCGCACACGCAGCGCGAAGGTTGCACACCATCCTCGGCACGATCGGAAGAAAACACTCTTCGGCTGCGTACCAAGACAAATATTGCAGAACTTTTTGGAGTAGCTATGGTGTTTGAGGGGAGGGTCGATCACCGCATATAGTGCTCTTATGCCAATCGACTACCACTACCGCGACGCCAACAATATGTTGCGCTTCACGATCCGGCGGCATGTGCCCAAGCGGTTCGATGTGATCGACGCAAAGGGCCAGATCTTGCCGGGAAACAACGTCCAGGCCCCTGCCGTGCTGTATCGCCTGCCGGAACTGCTGGCCTCGCCCCCCGATGCCATGGTAATCGTGGTCGAAGGCGAAAAGGACGTTGAGACGCTGAGGACAAAGCTCGGCCTGGACAAGACCGATCAACCGCGCTACGCCGTCACAACGAACCCCTGTGGCTGTCTGCACGGCTGGCACCCTGCCTATTCCGCCTGTTTGCAGGACCGCGTCGTGGTCATCTTGCCTGACAACGATCGTCCGGGCATACGACACGCCAAGGCCGTGTTCACTTCATTACAGGGCGTCGCACGCGCAGTATCCATCGTTCGATTGCCGCGTCTCAAGGGGGCCGAAGACGTGACGGACTGGTTCGAGCGGCGCGGCGGGAGCGTCGAAGAGCTTGAGAGTCTGCTTCAGGAGGCACGCACTTGCGTCCCGGCGAAAAAGGAGGCGCCCCATGGAGTTGAACGTCGGCGGCGAAACGGCCGCACTCAGGCGGAAAAGCAGGCACATCGCAAGCGCAGGTCTCCGGCAAACCCAGAGAAGAAGGTTCGCTTCAAGGCGTATTGGGGTGTGTTCACCCCGGCCATGAAGCGTGTGGCACTCTACGAATACGCAGATCGCAAGGCAGCCGAACAGAAGGCCAAAGAGCTGAGTGTTTCTCAAAAGACGCCACATTTCGTCAGCCCGGTAAAAGAACCGATTGAGGAGTAGTGCCGTTGGCAAGGGGCGGTCCGTGTGCGCACCACAGGCGTGGTACACACACGCTAACTTTGCAACGCCGCACGGATTGACTAGCCTTCAACCAGCAGGCCGTCCTGCAGTCTGAGGTCGGAGGGTAAGCGGATGGGAAGGGCCACACTGGAAATGTGCACCCCAAGGGGTTGCGGGTTCGAGCGCCGTGCCCTTTGCTGTAAGGCTTTTCACAGGCTTCGCCACACGGGGGCGCTCGGCATGCCGGCGGGGCCTCAACGCGCCGCCGGCTTTATGCCGGCGGGGCCTCATGAGAAATGCTTGCTTCTTGCGGCGGCTCGGCCCGGCGGGGGTAAACCCCGCCGCTCGTATTATGAGCCGCCGCGATAACGAGCCGCCGACCAACGAGCCGCCGGCTTTATGCCGGCGGGGCCTCATGAGAAATGCTTGCTTCTTGCGGCGGCTCGGCCCGGCGGGGATAAACCCCGCCGCTCGTAAAATGGAATGCCGACCAACCAGCCGCCACCAGTACGTAACGTGCGTTCACGCTATGGGCAGATTCCCCGAGCAATACGTAAATTGCAGTTGTTTGCGACGTAAGGCAAACACCTCAAGTGGAGGCGATGGGAGTCGAACCCACGACCTCAGCATTGCGAACGCTGCGCTCTCCCAACTGAGCTACGCCCCCCCACTGTAGGTGCCGGCTGAAGGAGCCGACGACGCTCGATTCTAGGTCCAGGGCCGCCTGGTGTCAAAGGCCGATGGGCCACGCGTGTTCGGTACGTGTCTGTGCTCAGCACCCCATGCAGGCCCGCCACGGACCTAACGGCAACTTAACGCTGCGGGCCTAGTAGCCTCAGGATGCATGCGAACTGGCCGCGGCTCCAGGGCGCAGCAACCGCTCTTGCTAGCGGCGCTCGCGTCCGAAGCGATATGGGCGCTGCATCATCAGGTTGAACGTGGTATAAAGAGCCGAGCCATTCAGGTGTGGGCAATTCAGGGGCTGCTCTGCCGCCTGGTGCGCCGTGAGCGACGCGGCTTCGATGAACGACGTACCGCCACGCCGGCTCGCTCAAGTTGCCTGTTTTGCGCAGAGCCTCCTGAGTGCGCAGAACATGCAAGCTGCTCTAACGCCCGGACCCTTTCTTTGGCCTGAATTCGCCTATTCACCCGGCTGCATGCGGGCACACAAGTCGCTCTGGTTTGTGCAGCATGAAGCAGCCGTGGGCGATCAAGGCCTCAATACGAGCCATCGGAGAGGCGTGATCTTCATGTGCAAAGGGGAGGGGCGGCAAACGCCGATGAACTAGTGGAGCGCTGGTACGAAAGGGGCAACCGCAGCTCGCAGCGAGGCTTGCCATCGGGGGGCTATATGCGGGGCCTGTCGCCACTTACCGCACGCACGGTCGCACGAGTGAAGGTGCGCGAAATCTGAGGCGTATAACGGAGCGCTCTTGTGCAGACCGCTTTGCTGGGAGATTGCAGGGCCGTGCAGGCAATGCTTGCCGGTGGAATCCCCGACGCCAGCGGGGGAGTTGTGGTCCAGATTGCACAGGAGCGAGAGAAGTTTCGGCAAGCATTCGAGTTGCTCTATCGAGCGTATCGAGCGCGAGGCTACGTGGGACCGCACCCGCACGGGATTGTGTATCGGCTCTCATACGGGCTGCCCACGAGCCGCACGATGGTGGCCTTGGTGCCGGACGAGGCCGGCCGCAGCAGTGTTGTTGGCACCCTCACGATCGTGGGCGATGGCTCCCTTGGCTTGCCAATGGAGGGAGACTACAAGCGCGAGGTGCAGCAGCTTCGAGAGCACGGCCGGCGGGTGGCCGAGGTGAGCGGGCTGGCGATCGCACACGAGCACCGCTCACCTTTACTGCAAACGTTCTACTGCCTCACGCGATTCTTGGTCCAGTACGCCTGCGATCGCGGGGTGCAGGATCTGCTGATAACGGTTCATCCCCGGCATGCGGCATTCTATCGCGAGTGGTTCTGCTTCGAGCCGTACGGTCCTTGCAGGCCGTGTGCTGCGGCGGCCGGCAACCCGGGGGTGCTCTGCCGGCTCGACCTGGACCGGCTTGCGGAGGCAGGCGATCGACGGGTGTACGCGAGCTATTTCTACCCGCAAGTCCCGCACGATCGGCTGAGGCAGCCGGGCATGCGGCGGGAAGACCATGACTACTTTCGCTGCCTGGCGGGGCTATTGCCGGAGGCACTGCCATCGACGGAGAGGCTGGCCCGGCCGGCCTAAGCAGGCCGGGTGAGAAGTATGCTTGTACTGTGGTCCATTGCACTGCGTACGTTGGTTGCGGAGCGGGGGAAGTTTGTTACCGCGCTTGTAGGCGTGGTGTTTTCTGTCGTGCTGGTCAACGTGCAGGGCGGGCTTTTTTTGGGGCTGTTGCGCAAGGCGAGCCTGTTGGTCGACTGCGGAGAGGCGGACGTTTGGGTCGGGCATCGGGGCATGTTCAACGTGGATCTTACGGCAGATATACCCCGTCGCTGGGTGTACCGCGTGCGGTCTGTGCCTGGAGTGGCCGTAGCGCAGCCCTACTTGCTTGGGCATAGCACCATGACACTTCCGGGCGGGGGGTTCGAATCGGTGCTGGTGATCGGCTGCGAGCGTACGACCCTGCTCGGCAATGCCTGGGTGATGCGGCAAGGCCGAGCCGCGGACGTGGTTCGCACAGATGGCGTGATTGTCGACGCCTGGGAGGCCAATAAGCTTGACCATCCGCAGCCTGGCGACTTGCGGGAGATAGGCCGCCGCCGCGCACGCGTGGTCGGCACCAGCGACGGCATTCTCGGTTTTCTCATTACGCCTTACGTGTTTACAACGCTTGACCGCGCCGCAGAGTACTTGCACAAGCCGAGCGACGTCTGTTCGTACGTCTTGGTGCAGCTTGAACCGGGGGCGGACGCCGATCAGGTCTGCCAGGAGATTCGCCGACGCCTGCCCAAGGCCGACGCCTGGCCGCGCCAGGTTTACAGCCGCATGTGCGTCGACTATTGGATCAGCCGTACCGGGCTGGGCATCAGTTTCGGCTGTTCCACGTTGCTGGGGCTGCTGGTGGGCATGATCATTGTGGCCCAAACGTTGTACGCCTCTGTGTTGGACCGCATACAGGAGTTTGGCACGCTCAAGGCCATAGGGGCCGACCACGGCCAGCTTTACGGCATGCTGCTCGCGCAGGCACTGTTTATGGCGCTGCTGGGGTCGGCGCTGGGTGTGTTGCTGGTGGCCCTTATTGTCCGCGGCTTCTCAACGCCAGTGGCGCCCATCGTGGTGCCGGCTTGGCTGCTTACGGCCAGCACCGCCCTGGTGGCTGTGGTATGCCTGCTTTCCAGCCTGTTGCCGTTCTGGCGGGTAAGGCGCGTCGATCCCTTGCTGGTATTGCAATCATGAGTAGTCTGGCGCACGATGCAACAATGCGGCGCACGGGTGGGGACGTGGCATGCACGGCGGCGCCGCCGGTGCTTGTCGAGGGGCTATACAAGCAATACGCGCGTGGCGGCGTAGCCGCGTCGGTGCTGCGCGGGCTGGATCTGCGGGTTGAACGGGGCGAATGCGTCTTTTTGACGGGGCCCTCGGGAAGCGGCAAGAGCACGCTGCTGGCCATTCTGGGATGCATTCTCAGTCCGGATGCGGGTGTGGTTCGCATCTTGGGAGAGAACCTCGCCCTGCTCGATGCGAGGCACCGCACGCTGTTGAGGAGGCATCGCGTCGGATTTGTGTTTCAACGATTTCAATTGTTGCGAGGGCTCACGGCCGTCCAAAACGTGGCGGTGCCGCTCCAGTTGTGCGGCGTGCCACAGGCCACGGCGCTGGCACGCGCGAAGCGGCTACTGGAGAAGGTGGGGCTGGGCGACCGTGCTCATGCCGTCCCTGCGCAGCTCAGCACGGGTCAATGCCAGCGGGTAGCGCTAGCGCGGGCCATCGCTGCGGAGCCCGAGTTGATTCTCGCCGATGAGCCCACAGCCAATCTAGATGAACAGAACGGCCTGGAAGCCATGGGCTTGCTGCGCGAGCTGGCCGTTTCTCACGGGGCGACGCTGGTAGTGGTGACGCACGACGCGCGGATTCTGCCGTTCGCAGACCAGATCTATCGCCTTGAGCACGGCCGCCTCTGGCCCTCCGGCGGAGGATGCGCGGCTCGTGCGAGCATGGCGGGAGGTTGACGTGCCATGCGGTTGACGATGATGGCCATCTCGCTATCGGCGGTGCTTGCCGTGACGTACCTGCTTGCTGCGGGCAATTGGCGGGCTGCTGTAGCGCCCGTGCGCCGGCCCCGTACTACCGCCTCGGCGAAGCCCAGTGCCATCTACGCGACCGGGCGGGTCGAAGGCCGTAGCCGCGAGATCGAACTTCGCCCTGAGCTTACAGGCCGCATTCTTGAGCTATACGTGCGTGCGGGAGATTTCGTCTCCGAGGGCGCCCCCCTGTTACGCCTGGATCCCCAGTCCTACCAGCACGCCGTGGACTTGGCCGCGGCTGAACTCGCCCTGCGCGAAGCGCGTCTGGAACGGCTGCTAGCCGGCCCCAGACAGCAAGAACGCGATGAGCTGGCTGCCGTGCATAGGGCGCGGTTGGCGGCCGCCCGCGGCATGCAGTACCGTTGGCAGCGCATCAAGAACCTGCGAGAGCGCGATGCCGTACCCCAGCAAGAGGCGGACGACATCCAAGCCCAGTACGAAGTTGCCCTGGCAGAGGCCGAAGCTGCTGCCGCTCGGCGAGCACTCGCCGAAGCGCCCGCGCGTGAAGATGAGGTGGCCATGGCCGAGGCCGAAGTCGCCGCGGCAGAGGCCAGTCTCGCGCAGGCACGCTACCGCCTAAACCAAACCACGTTGCGCGCCCCGATTGCCGGGCAGATCTTGCACGTGGAACACCAACCCGGAGAGCTGATCGGCCCGCACAGCAGCCGGCCCGTTGTGGTCATGGCCGATACCAGCCGCCTGCACGTCCGCGCGTTCGTAGAAGAGTTCGACGCCCCCCGTCTCGGGCTGGAGATGCCCGCAACTTGCAGGGCAGACGGCCTGCCTGAACGCGTGTTTCGCGGCCGTGTCGTGCGTCTCTCGCCGCGCATGGGCCTCAAAGAAACAGCCAGCGAGGATCCCGCCGAGTACTTCGATACCCGGGTGCGCGAAGTGTGGATCGAACTCGAAGATGCACACGACCTCGTCGTCGGTTTGCGGGTAGAAGTTATGCTGTTTCCGCAGGCCAGCACGAACTCGCGGTGAGCCGCGGGGCCACAGCCTCTGCCGCGGCACGAGCCAGCATTTCTCATGAGGCCCCGCCGGCATAAAGCCGGCGGCTCGTTGGTCGCGGCTCGTGATACGAGCGGTGGGGTTTATCCCCGCCGGGCCGCGCCGCCGCAAGAAGCAATCATTTCTCATGAGGCCCCGCCGGCATAAAGCCGGCGGGTCGTTGAGGCCCCGCCGGCAGGCCGAGCGCCCGCGTGCGGCGAAGCCTGTGAAAACCCTGACAGCGGAGGGCACGGGACTCGAACCCGCAACCCCTTTCGGGGCACCACATTTCCAGTGTGGCCGCTAGCCATTCGCTTACCCTCCGACCTCAGACCGCAGATGGGCCTGCTGTTTGAAGTCTAGTCAATGCGTGCGGCATCGCAAAGTTAGGCTGTGCGTACCATGCCTGTGCTGCGCACACGGGCCGCCCCATGCCAACGGCACTACTCCTCAATCGGTTCTTTTACCGGGCTGACAAAATGTGGCGTCTTTTGAGAAACACTCAGCTCTTTGGCCTTCTGTTCGGCTGCCTTGCGATCTGCGTATTCGTAGAGTGCCACACGCTTCATGGCCGGGGTGAACACACCCCAATACGCCTTGAAGCGAACCTCCTTCTCTGCCTTCGCCCGAGACCTGCGCTTGGCAGGCGTCTTCCTCTCCGCAGGTGCCTTGGCTTTCTCGAGCGCTTCGGCCGCCTCAGCCTCGCGACGCAACTCTTTACGGCTCTTGGGCTTAGTGGTACGTGCCATGCACCGCTCCACCGGTGATCTTTTCGTCGTGCCAGCGTGCCCCGGCGCACCGAGAGCGCTAGGCCGCAGCGCGGCACGAGTGAGAACACATGATACCACGACTCGGCTCATAATTCTAGCGCCCCGTTAGATGGATGTTAGTGCAGTCCCTGAGAAAGCGGGGACGCTTGCTCTACGTAGCATGAGCGTCCTCGCTTGTGCGGAACTGCCGGACGAGTTTGGCTCGTCTGAGCAAGCGGGGACGCTTGCTCTACGTAGCATAAGCGTCCTCGCTTGTGCAGGTGTGCTGGAGGTGTTTGGCCTGCCTGAGCAAGCGGGGACGCTTGCTCTACGTAGCATAAGCGTCCTCGCTTGTGCGGATTTGCTGGAGGTGTTTGGGCCTGCCTGAGCAAGCGGGGACGCTTGCTCTACGGGCAGTGTTCGAGCCGTTAACCAGGCGGCTGTAAGCCCTGTGCTGGCAGCGGCCCAGCCGATAAAATGCCCACTTCACCCCGAGCCATCATGCAATGCACAGTCAGCTCGTCGTCCTGGGCGGCGGCCCGGGCGGCTATGCAGCCGCCTTTCTGGCCGCCGACCTGGGGATGCAAGTCACGCTTGTCGAAGCCGATCCACGCCTGGGCGGTACCTGCCTCTTGCGGGGCTGCATTCCCTCCAAGGCCCTGCTACACGTAGCAAGAGTGCTTACCGAAACCGAGGAACTTGCCGCTTGGGGCATTCGCTTTGCTGAGCGGCGAGTGGATCTGGCCTCTGTACGTGCCCGCGAAGAAAAGATCATCCAGACCCTCGCCGGAGGCCTGAAGATCCTGGCGCAGAAGCGCAAGGTCACAGTCATTCACGCTCGCGGTTCTTTCGTGGCATCGCAGGCGTTGCGGTTGGAACCCGCGAACGCAACGCCCCTTGCAGACCGCACGCTGACCTTTGACCATTGCATCCTGGCCACCGGCAGCGTGCCAGCGCGCATTCCTGGCATGGATCTTGCCACCGACCGCTTGATGGACTCAACCGCGGCACTCACCCTGCCAGACATACCGGAGTCTTTGCTTGTGGTCGGCGGCGGGTACATCGGCCTAGAACTGGGTACGGTATATGCCGCGCTCGGCTCACGGGTGACCGTGGTTGAGATGCTCTCCGGACTGCTGCCGGGCGTCGATCGCGACCTGGTAAAGCCCCTCCAGGCACGGCTGGAGCGGCGGTTTGGCGAGATCGCCCTAGAAACCCGGGTCACCGCACTCGTGGACCGGGGAGATGCCGTGGAAGCCACTCTGCGCGGTCCGGCTGGCGAGCGCACGGGGCGTTTCAGCCGGGTACTCGTAGCGGTAGGCCGTCGGCCCGTCAGCCAGGGCCTTGGGTTGGAACACACACAGGTTTCTGTGGACGAACGCGGCTTTGTGCGCGTCGACCGTCATATGCGCACCACCGACCCGCACATCTTGGCGATCGGAGACGTTGCCGGAGAGCCGATGCTCGCCCATAAGGCCGCCCACGAGGGCAGGGTAGCGGTCGAATACCTGCACCAGGGCACGGCCGAATTCGACCCATTAGCCATACCGGCCGTTGTCTTCACAGATCCCGAGATCGCATGGGCAGGGCTCACCGAAGAACAAGCGCAGCGCGAAGGTCTGGCAATAGAGGTGGCCCGCTTTCCCTGGGCAGCCAGCGGCAAGGCGCAGGCCCTGGGCCGCACCGAGGGCATGACGAAGCTCGTCATCGATGCCGAGACCGAGCGAGTGCTGGGGGTGGGGATCGTGGGCGTCGGTGCCGGGGATCTGATCAGCGAGGCCGTGCTGGCAATCGAGATGGGGTGTACGGCGCGGGACCTGTCGCAGACAATTCATCCGCATCCCACGCTGAGCGAGACGATCGCTTTTGCGGGCGAGGCTTACTTCGGCACTGCTACCGACCTGTACAAGCCGCGGCGTTAAGCACCGTAGAGCAAGCATCTCCGCTTTCTCTGCCTAACAGCACTGCCACCGACGTGTGCAAGTCGAGGTGGAGGAGTGGGGTAACAGGCCGGCAGAGCTGGCTAGGCAAGGTGGCATAAGGCCTGAAGTGCTGGCCCCGCCTTCGCGGTCTGCCATGGTCCAAAAACCATACGTGCGAACGGTTAGCGATTGCTGGAGGAACGAGAATTGGCCACGCCGAATGCCCGGCCATCTGGTTGGGGCCGAGCGCAGCGAGGGCCCAAACACGCGAGCTGCAAGGCAGCCGCTAAGGTCGCCAACGCAGGCGAAGCCTGGGAGCGACGTTCCATCGACGGACCAAGCCCACGCGATGGCGGCTGGGGAGCTGCAAACCGCAGTTAGGCCCTTCGAGCCCAGCGGAGCCAGGACGGCCTCTACCCGGCGGTCTTGGGGGCCTGTCGCGCATTGCAGGGAGCCCTGAGCCCCGCGAAGCGCAGACACCGCCTCTACGGCAGCGGCTCCAGCAGCGTAGTCACCGTCTCTGAGGGTATTTCTTCAAGCTGCTGCACGGCGCCGCGGGGCCAATGGATCGTCAGCCCGGTCACCTGGGCGTCTTTGGGTACGCCCCAGTAGACACGCATGTCGTTCTGGCAAAGATAGCTGGTACCGCCCTTGATCAGGCGCAATTGGTCTCCCGCCGTCGTGTGCAACACAAGGCGTGCACCAATGCAATCTCGGTTGGAATGGCGCCCAATCAACCGTACAGCCAGCCACTTGTGGCGCCGCGGCGTATCGTTGCGCAGCAAAGCTGCCGGTTCTTCGTCGTTGTGTGTGAAGAGCAGGTCCATGTCGCCGTCGTTGTCGACATCTCCTACGGCCAGGCCGCGGCCGCGGTGGGGCTGGCTGAAGTAGCTCTCCTTGGGCAGACGCGCCCTCAAGAGACGCTCGCCGCGGTCATTGATCAGCATCAATGGCTCCTGCCGGATTGGCGCCTGAGTGGGAAAGTTGATCACGTGCCCATTGGAGACCACGATGTCTTCGTCTCCATCCAGGTCTAGATCGACAAACATGGTGCCAAAACCGACAAACAGATTCCCAAGTGCTGTGACGCCAGTGGCCTGGCTAACGTGGGAGAAGAGCGCACCGCCGTCGTTCTTATAGAGTGCAAACGACTCCTCCTCAAAATTGGCTACCCAGATATCTGGCAGGCCGTCGAGGTTGAAGTCGCCAAAGTCGACGCCCATGCTGCCATCTGCATGGCCCACGGCGTCGCGGGCCACACCGTGCAGCAAGGCGACTTCTTCGAACACCCCCGTGCCATCGTTGATGTACAGAAAGTTATCTGTCGTGTCGTTCGCCACGTAGATATCGACATCGCCATCCAGGTCGATATCTCCTGCCACGCTGCCCAGGCCCTTGTCGCTATCCATATCTGCCTGCTGGCGGATGCCCGCTTCGGCCGACACGTCGCGAAACGTGCCGTCTGCGTTGGAGTAGTAGAGGTTGTCGACCAGTCCGGAGAAGCGGCGCGGAGAGCAGATCTCGGGTATTCCCTCTTCGTTCTTGCCGCAAGTGGGGTTGTTCTCCCAGGACCAGTTCACATAGTTGGGAATGAACACGTCCAGGTGGCCGTCGCCATTGAAGTCGCCCCAAGATGGGCTGGTGCTCCACGCGCGGTGTAGCAGGCCGGCCGCCTCGTGAACCTCTTGAAACGTGCCGTCTCCCTGGTTCATGAAAAGCTGGATGTTGTCGTACCCTGTCACCAGCAGGTCGGGAAAACCATCGCTGTTGTAGTCGCCCGCAGTGATCCCATGCGTGTACGAGAGCGGCTGCTTGACGCCGGCGGCGGCCGAAACATCTGCAAACTTCCAATCGCCCAGATTGCGGTAGAGCACGCTGGGGAGGCCGAAGACCTCTCGATTCGGGCCATAGTAGCCGCCGCCGGGCATGAAGATATCTAGCCGGCCGTCCAGGTCGTAATCGACCAGCCCGCCACCGCCTCCGAGAGATTCCAGGATGACGTGGTAGCCCGCAGCCCGGCCGTTGTCATAGACAAACTGCGCGCCCGCCTCCCTGGTCACGTCGACAAAATGCACCTCGGTCTTGGTTTCAAATGTCGGTGGCGGCGCTTGGACCTCCGCCGGCTCCGGCCTGGCCGGGGAGGCCGTACCTTGGCCGCTGCAACCATTGCAGGCCGTCCACAGTAGGCTGGCCGCCGCCCATGCCAGTACCCAGGCGCGGTGCAGGCACCATGAGTCGGCCGCAAAACCCTTGCCGCCCGCTGTGCGCGAGGGTGATCGAACTTCCCAAACAGTAGTGTGCCCTGCCGCCGCGGCGGGGCCGTCGGGCATACTCGAGTTGCGGCCCGTCAGGCAGCCGCTTGAGGCGTCGGATTGCAGTGCGTGCATGGAACTCCCAGCCGAGATGAGCACCCCCAATAGTACCATCATGGCCCGAACGCTCGCCAGCAGACAAGGGCTACTTGCCGAAGCTTATTGCCGAACACAATCCCAGCCATAGTGCCCCAGCTTGCGTCGACGCATGCCGCACAAGGCCAAAAGCTCGTGCAATCGGCCTTGGCCTTGCCGGAGGCTTTCGTCTTGGACTGTGATTCTGCCTTGCCGAGCGGCCTCACGTCTAGTATGCCTCTTGGCGCGCACGCGACCCCGGCCTTGCTGGCGTCTTCGCCGCAAGCCGCATGTTGGCGTATGATGCAAGTACGCCCTAGGCAAGAGATGCCCTAAAGGCTCGCATCGGAGCCTGCTCGATATGCACCAGCTTACCGCACGTTCCATGGGCCTGATTGCATTAGCTTCGCTACTTGTTGCGGCCGTTGTGTGTGCGGCGTGGTTGTGGCGGGCGGGTTGGGGCGGCGGGCCAGCCACGCACCAGCCGACGGGCAGGCAGGCTGCCGGGCGGCCGGCACTGCGCGTGCCGCGAGTCGAAGACATCCCGCCCCAAAGGCGCATCAAGAGGCCGCCGCCGGCACGAGGCGGCTATGTGGGCAGCGCACGCTGTGCAGGCTGCCATGCCGAAGTCGCGGCAGAGTGGGCCACGCATCCCATGACCCGTTCGCTCCAGCCGGTGCCCAGCGCATCGCCCATCGAGGACTACGCGCACCGCACGCGGTTTCGTCCTCCAGGCAGCCGCGAATACCGGGTTGAACGCCGCGACGGCACGGTGCTGCACTACGAGACGCTGTTCGATGCACAAGGCCAAGTTTTGTATGAGCAGGGATATCCCGTGCGTTACGCCATTGGTTCCGGCACGCGAGGTTGCACGTACGCGATCGACCACGGGGGGATTTTGACAGTTTCTCCCATAAGCTGGTACACGGGCAGGCAGGCATGGGACCTCTCGCCGGGGTATCTGCCGGGACATCACCCCCGCTTTGGCCGCCGTGTACCGGAGAATTGTTTGTGGTGCCACGGCGGGCTGGTGGCTGCACGGCCTGGGCGGATTGATCAATTTCAGGAGCCGCCCTTACTCGAGCAGGCCATGGGCTGCGAGCGCTGCCATGGCCCGGGCGCCGACCATGTGGCGGCGCGCGAGGCGGATGAGCCATTGATCAAGCCAGACCCGACGATCGTCAACCCTTTACATCTAGCCGCACGCGAGCGGGAGAGCATCTGCAATCACTGCCACTTGCAGGGCAAGGTGGCGGTCCCCCGGTACGGGCGGAGCATGGGAGACTTTCGTCCCGGCGAGGTGCTTGACGGCACGCTCACGGTGTTTGTGAACCGGGAGACGGTGCGTGAAGACGGACTGGCGAAGGCGGTTTCTCACGTGGCGCAGATGCAGCTCAGCCGCTGTTACCAGGCCAGCGATGGGCGGCTGGGGTGCATCACCTGCCACGGCAGCCATGCCAAGCCCGCTGAAGAGACAAAGCTGGCGTACTACAGGCAGAAATGCCTTGCCTGCCACACCGATCAGGATTGCACAGCTCCGTTGGCAGAGCAGGTACAGGCCGGCCACTCATGTACGCAGTGCCACATGCCACGCCTGGGCCTGTTCGATGTGGCGCACGCCTCGCAGACCGACCACCGCATCTTGCGGGAGCCGTCGGCGGCGCCAGCCCCTGCCGAAGCGCCTGCGGCCCCTGGCGAGCTTGTCCCTTTTGCAGGCAGCGAGCGATATCTGGAGAAATGGGAGCTTGAGCGTGCACGGGGCATTGCACTGGTTAGCCTGGCACATGAGGAGGCATTGCCCGACCGCCGTGCTTTGCGCGAAGGTATCGAGCTTTTGGAAAAGTCGTTGCGCAAGGCACCTGACGATCTCTTGGCTCTGCACCATGCAGGCATTGCATACCTATCGCTGCACGAGCCGCAGGCGGCCAAGGAGTATTTAGCGGTGGGACTGAAGCTTGCCCCAGAGCACGAGCGGTTGCTTGGTGCTATGGCCCAGGCTTGCCGAGAGCTGGGGGAGCGGCGCACCGCCTTGCGTTATGCGCGAAAGGCAGTGCGCATCAATCCCTGGAGCGTCATGTTGCGTGTGCTGGAGACGGAGCTGTTGGCGGAGCTAGAAGAATGGGAAGAATGCCGCAGGGCGGCAAAGAGCGGCTTGGAGATCGACCCGTCTCATGCGGGCCTGCGAGCGCGCCTGATCGAAGCTTGCCTGGCCTCTGGTCGTGTGCAAGAGGCAACGGAGCAGCGAGAGTTGCTGGGGCGCATTCAGGCGGCCTTGGCGGATACGGGCCCCGGCGGCCGCCCGGCTCCCGCGGCCGAATAAGGATGTTCGGCCGTTCGCAGGGTTTCGTTCGGCCGCTGTCGGCGTTGCGGGCGCCGCCCGTGATATGTGCGACCACGATTGACGGTGGGGAGGCCGTTGCCGCAATCGAGCCGGCATCGCCGGGTTCCACCCGTGGGATGGCCGACGGCCGTGCACGCGCGCTTTGATCCTCGTTCTTGGGTTGTCGGCCTCAACTGCTCTACCGGTGAGAGCCGATGCCTGATATAGGGTGCAGTGTGGGCATTCGCGTAGACCCGGGAGCGTGCGGCGTGCAAAGTCTGCAAACGATCTTTGCCTTGCTGGCAGCGGGATTGGGGGTAGCCCTTGCGGCAGTGGCCAGTAGTTTGCGCAGTGTGGGCACGCATGCGCGGGCCACAGTGGTGTGGACCACCCGCCGCGTGCGTGAGGGCTGGGAAAGTACCGTCCACCGCAGCCGGCGTGCAGAGCCGCCGGGCGACTCGTCGTCCGGCAAGCGGAAGGCGGCCTAGCCGCGACTTTTGCTCTGCAATGGGGGGGCAGTACGGCCAAGATCGGTGGATGCAGTTTGCAAGGCGTTCACGCCGGAGGATTGCTCGGTGCCCTTCAGCTCAGCACGGTTACGACCACCGTGCGTTCGCGGGGGCGAATGTCGCACTCCAAGTGGACGATTTGCTGCCACGTTCCCAGTACCAGCCGGCCATCTCTCACGGGCACGCTGAGCGATGGCCCAAGCAACGTGGCCTGCAAATGGGAATGGCCGTTGCCGTCGTGCCAGGCGCGTTCGTGGCCGTAATCTCGGCTGGGTGGTATCAGGCGGTCGAGCATCTCTGGCAGGTCCGCTTCTAAACCCGGCTCAAACTCGATCGTGCCCACGGCTGCCGTGCTGCCCAGGGCAAACACGTGCACTAGACCGTCCCGAACGCCGGCCTTCTCTACGAGCGCCTGCACCTTGCCTGTGAGGTCCTGCATGTGCCGGTGCCCACGTGTCTCGAGATGCAATTCAAAGTGGCAAACCATGTCGCATTAGCCGGTTGCGTCATCAAGAAGAATGTAACGTCGGTTGCATCCAGGCGTGCACTCGGCCTGTGTTTCGCGGCCTGCGTGTTACGCCAGAGCAGTGAGGGGCTGCTACGGATCGAGCGGTCGCAGCGGGAAATCTGGGTTGGGGCGATGCGCCTGCTGCATGATACGTCGAGCCATGGAGACGAGGTCCGGGTGCTGGGCTGCCAGGTCGCGAGTCTCGGCTGGGTCTTCTTGCAGGTCGAAGATCTCGATGCGCAACGGCTCCGGGTTATCAGGCCGGCTCATATTCCGCCGCAGCGCCTTGTAGCGGCCCCAGCAGACGGCTTGCTGCCCGCCTTGGCTGGGAAACTCGAAGTACAGGTACTCGTGCCGGACCTGGCCAGGGCGGCCCAGCAGCGTAGGTACGATGCTCAGGCCATCGAGATCCTCAGGCGTTGAGGCACCAGCCAGCTCAGACAGCGTGGGCAAAAGATCGTAAAAAGCCGCAGGTAGGTTACAGGTGGTGCCGGCGGCGATATGCCCCTTCCACCTAGCCAGCAACGGTACGCGAATGCCGCCCTCGTTGAGGCTGCCCTTGCGCCCGCTGAATGGGCCCGAGCTGCGAAAAAAGTCCGAGTCGGCTCCGCCCAGCCGCCCGAACGTGGGGCCGTTGTCCGATGTGAACAGAACGAGCGTCTTGTGCTCCAGGCCCAACTCGTCCAACAGCTCTAGCAGCCGGCCCACCGCACGGTCCAGGTGGCTCACCATGGCCGCATAGCCGGCACGCGGGCTTGGATGCCGTATGTAAGCGGTGTGTTCGTAATCCTCTTCGGGAAGCTGGCCTGCATACTCCTGAAGCGACTTCTGGGGCACCTGGATGGAGAGATGAGGGATGATCACAGGCAGGTAAAGAAAGAACGGCTGCTGCCGATGTGCTCGGATGAAAGCCTCTGCCTCGGCAAGAAAACGATCTTGCGCATACGTTGCTCCGGTTGCTGCGTGGTGATTGCCGGGCAGGAACTCGCGCCGGCCGTTGCGCCACAGGAAGCGAGGGTAGTGGTTGTGCGCGTGTGTCTGGCAGAGGTAGCCGAAAAACAGGTCGAAGCCCTGCGTCAAAGGATCGCCGGTCGAGCCTTCGTACCCGAGTCCCCACTTTCCCACGGCGGCTGTGGCATAGCCGGCCGTGCGCAGCACTTCGGCCAACGTCACCTCTTCTGCTGGCAGCGGGGTCTGGCCGGAAAACTGGTCTTGCTCCGGGGCATGCGCTCTGCCGGCAGCCGGGCGGTTGTCTCGCACCGCGGCATGCCCGGCGTGTTTGCCAGTAAGCAACACGCAGCGCGAAGGAGCGCACACGGGGCTGCCGCAATAGAATTGCACGAACCGCATGCCCTCGGCCGCCATGCGGTCCAAATGCGGCGTACGAATGTACTCTTGGCCGTAGCAGCCCAACTCGCCGTAGCCTAAATCGTCGGCAACAATCAAGATGATGTTTGGCCGCGGCGGAGCCTCAGCCGCGCCGGCCGCCATGACTGTCTGCGCGCATGCGGCCCCGAGCATGAGGCCACATACTAATCTCAGGTGCTTCGGCATGGCGACACAGGCCTCCACAGGCATGTTGGCAAGCTTTCATGACCCTGGCCATTTTTGCACACGTCATGCGCCTGGCAAGCAAGCATTTTCCGGCCCACGTGCCACGGGCCGAGTCGTTTGGCTTGGCGGGCGCTGGTGTGAGGCGGCGGGCAAGACGGCACTGCTATTGCTGCTTGTCTGGAGCGGCCTCCATTGCGCGGCTGGCGGGTTGCACCCCGCAGCAGGGGCTGAGCTGCGCCTGGTCCGTCGGCCGGCAGACCCGTACGGCTCGCCGCGGCCCGGAAACGGCGAGGAGCACGTACCCGTTGCCACCAGCCTGTTCATGCAGGTGCAAGTTGCGGGCGATGCAGAAGACGCGGTCTTGCAGCAGAGCCTGAACTTGAGCCTGCACGGCGAGGGATTGTCCCCCGTGCCGCTGATAAGAGACGGGCAGATGGTTGCGGGCGCGAGCGGTTGGATCCGCAGTGGAGAGGCGAATGGCCCGGCCCAGCTCCAGGTGTATGTGGAGCTGCCGCAGGCACTCCAACCGCTGACCCGCTATACCGTGCGGCTTGCCTGCCGTTCGCAGAAGGGGCTCGAGTTGCACGCAGCCGATCGGACCTGGCAGTTCACTACGGAGCCACCAGCGCGGCCGCAGCGGTTGGAGTTCGCCCTGGACCTGCGTGAACCCGGGGTTCGTTGGGAGGACGGTCTATTTACAGGCTACGGCACTACGGGCTTTTGCATCAGCCGGGCCATGCGATTGGGCACTTACGAAAGAATGCACGAGGTGCGCAAGTGGTCTCCGCGAGCGTGGAGCATTCAGCGGCATTTCTGGCTGACCGGCATGGAACTGGCGCCCAGCTTCTTGCAAGGCAACTTGCCGAACCTGGTCCGCGAGCGTCAGACGCGGCATGTGCGTGAAATGCAGCCCGACCGTGAGCGCGTGGGACTCGTGGTCGAAGACTTCTTCGGCCACGAGCAGTACGGGATCGAGCCCAACCGTTCGCTGGCGGACGACTACCGTGCAGGCGACGAGGTATTGATCTTCGATGTGGCCCGCTCCGCTCGCACGCGCGTATTGGATGTCGACAGGGCCCAATCGATCATCTGGGTCATGCCGTTTGAGCCGGCGCCCGGCGACTGGAAGCTAGCCTACTCTCCGGTCGCGCCTACAAAACCAGAATCGCATACGCCCGGACGCTTTGCCGCGGGTGGCTGCTACGTCTGCAAATTCTCGCCCCCAGGCACGCCCGCGTACTTTTGGGACCGGCTCGACCAAGAGTACGACTTGGCCTGCGGCCGTTTTGGGCAACGGCTGGTGGTGAACTTTGCCGATGCCCCCGGAGATCTTTCGCGAGACGGGCGCAATTGGACCACGGCGAAAGACTATGCCCAGCTTCACGAGGTGGTGCGAGAGATTGCCGGGCATATCATCGACCGTTATGGCGAGCGTACGCTCGACTTCGTGTGGAGCGTATTCAACGAGCCCGATCTGGGACCGTTATTCTGGCGTGCCGATTGGAACGAGCTGCAAACATTCTATGACTATACAGTCGACGCCGTGTTGCGGGCCTTCGAAGACCGCGGGTACGACTCGCGGCGCGTGTTGATCGGCGGGCTGGAGCTGGGGGGCATCTTCGGCACGAACCTCAAGCTCAGGGAGTTTCTCGCACACTGCTCGCCCGCCGCAGAGGCGCCGGGCGCGATCGAGCAAAATGCCGCGTTTGCCGATTCGCGGCTTGTCGGCCGCCGTTCCCGGCGTGTCGAAGAATTGTGCCGCGCCTCGGGAGGCCGCGGTGCGCCTTGCGACTTTATCTCGATCCATGCCTACAACCGCTCCCGGCTGATGGCAGAGAAGCTCATTCGGGCCAAGGAGATGGCGCTGGAGGCTGATCCCGAGTACTTTGCACGCCTGCGCATCCACTCCCACGAGTGCTGCCCTGGTTGGGACGTGCCTCCCGACCCGGCCTACGCGCACAGCTACCTGGGCAACGGCTACTTCCCTACCTGGTGTGCCGATGTCGCCCGCCGCCGCCTGGCCCGCGCCGCAGAAGATGAGCGGTATGCTAACGGCGAAATGCTGCTTACTTTTTGGGCCATGCCCGTGCGCGGTTTGGACGGACGCAATGATTGCGTGCGCGAACTCCTGGTCGACGACGATGCAGACGGACGCCCGGACCGTACAGAGACGTTGCCTATGCCCATCTTGCACTTTCTCGGGCTGCTGGCACAGTTCGGTCCCCAGTATCACGTACTGCCTGAGTACGAACTGGCGGGACACGTGGCCAGCGGCTTCGCCTCGCAAGACAACGGGGCGTTACGGTTGCTCGTGTACTCCCACCACATGCTGGACACGCAATCGCGCAGCCAAGCCGAATTTATAGCAATCCTGCGGATCGAGGGCCTGCCGGAGGGCAAGCGGCGCGTCAAGAAATACGCATTTGACCGCCAGCGCAATTCCTACTATGAGCTTGCTTGCGTCATGCGCGCCGAGCACGACGCTGCGACGCGGCCAAGCCCCGAGGAGGAAAAGCGAATCGACGCGGCGCTGGCGGCACTGCAAGGTGAAGACCTTGCTGCGCGGGGCGCTGCGCTGGCTGCTCTGCGTCGCATGGGCAAGCGGGCATACTCGATACGGAACAAGCTGTTTGCGATCGCGTTCGAGAAGCGCGACCCGCAATTCCAAGCCGAGCTGCTGGAAGTGGTGAAGGAGCTGATGGATTTGCCGATCATCAGCCGCGCCGAATATGATGCGCTGGCTGCTCGTGCGCAGCTTGATCTTACTGATGAGACACTTCACGAGGTTGGCGCGGACGGCCGCCTGGCGTTTGAACTGCCCCTGTCGGCCAACGCCGCCTGGATTGTGGTCATCGAACCTTGGGGGGAGTAAAATGGCAAAGTGGCCTTTCGGCCCGAGGATCGCTGCTAGGGGGGCCGCATCAGAAGCACCGATGAGTGACCTGCATCGGCCGAGGCATGTAACTGCGGAGATGATCGCGTGTCTGAACAAGCGTCCAATTCGGGCAACACAGAACTCGCCACCCTCGGAGGCGGCTGCTTCTGGTGCCTGGAAGCCGTGTTTCAAGAGCTTGCCGGGGTCGCGAGCGTAACCTCGGGTTACGCCGGAGGCCACGTGCCCCAGCCCACGTACGAACAGGTCTGCACGGGCCGCACCGGGCATGCCGAGGTGGTGCAGGTGGCCTTCGACCCGCTCGTTCTGCCATATGTGCGGCTGCTGGATGCATTTTTCGCCAGCCACGATCCCACCACGCTCAACCGGCAGGGTGCAGACGTCGGCACACAATACCGCTCGGTGATTTTCTACCACTCCGATGAGCAGAGGCAGGCCGCCGTTGCAAAAATCGCTGAGCTGAATGCGCGGGGCATCTGGGAATCAGGCATCGTCACACAGGTGGTGCCGTTTACCGAGTTCTATCCGGCGGAAACCTACCACCAGCAGTACTATCGCAATCACCCATCGCAGCCGTACTGCCAGGCGGTCATTGCGCCCAAGCTTGCCAAATTCCGCAAGGAGTGTACCGATCTGCTCAAATCACAGCAGTGAGCATTCTGCGGCCCAATTCGCGAGCATTGGGCAAATGCTACCTTCACCGCGTGCACGTGGAGTGGCGGCCTGCTACGGCTGCCGCGGACACCTCAGTCTGGCCTGCGCGTCATGCAGTCCCACGCCCGGGGCGAGGCGCGCCATCCGCGCAGATTACCGTACCGCTCAGGCCTTGCGGGTCATGCGCTCCCAGAGCAGCCGGTAATATTTCATCACGCGAATCGGGTCGGCAGTGGGACTTCCCTCTTCGAGCAAGGTCCAACCTTCAAATCCCACGTCGTTAAGCAGGTCGAAAAGCTGCTGCCAGGGATAAGAAGTAATTAAGTCGTGTATGTGCACGGTCCCCAGGCGGTGGGCCACCAGGCGGAAGTTGTGTTCCAGCCCTGGCTCTTCCAGGTCTGTGGAATTGCAATTCCAGCAAACTGTGGCGCCGGGATGCTCGGCTACTTCCATGATGGCCTTGATATTCTCCAAGCGAGACGTGCCGGGGCCATGCACCTCGAGCCGAATGGCGATGCCATACCCCTCTCCAAACGCCGCCACCTCGTTGAGCGCCCGGCCGATCTGCTCCAAAGTCTTGGCTGGGGGCACCCCTTCTGGCAGGGCATTCGGCCGCACCTTCACGCCGGTGCCTCCGCAATCGTGGCAGAGCTTGATGAACGCCTTGGTCTCCTCGATATTACGGCGCACCACCTCTGGGTCCGGCGAGTGGTACTCGCAGGTCGTGCCCAGCCCGACCAATTCGACGCCGCTGGCAGCGAACATCTCCACTACGGCCCGCCGCTCCTCTGCCGTCAGGCTAGGTTCGACGCCGTGCCTGTGCTGTGTACGCAGCTCAACGCCGGCGAAGCCCGTCTCGCGGCAATTCGCCAGCAAAGTCGGCAAGTCCCACTCCGCCCCCCACATGTAGGTGACCAATCCCAGCAGCATTCTTGAACCTCCTTATAGCAGCCGCGCCAGCTCGCTCACGCGGCGGTCGAAATACTCCAGTGCGGCCTCTACGGGCGCGGGCCGTTCCATGTCCACGCCCGCGTCTCGCAAGAGATCGAGCGGGTCGCGCGAACATCCGCCGCGCAAGAAACCCAGGTAGGCCTCCAACTCCGCTGGCCCCCCATCCATCACCCGGTTCGCCAGCGCGATGGCGGCCGACATGCCCGTGGCATACTTGTATACGTAGAACGCGTGGTAAAAATGCGGAATCCGCAAGCACTCCAACTCCAGCTCGTCGTCCAACGCGAAGCGGGGGCCGAAGTACGCCTCCAACAGCTCGCGATAAACGCTGCGCAGGCGTTCGATGGTGAGCGGCTCGTGCTGCTCGACCAGTGCGTGGATATCGCGTTCGAACTCCGCGAACATCGTTTGGCGGAAGATGGTGGCGCGAATGTCGTCGATCTCCCGCGCAAGAAGGTAAGCCCGGTGGCGGTCGCTGTCGGCCCGCTCTAGCAAGTACCGGCTGAGAAGTTGCTCGTTGAACGTGCTGGCGACCTCGGCCACGAAGATGCTGTAATCGTAGTATTGGAACGGCTGGCTGCGTGCGGAGTACCAGGAGTGCATGCTGTGTCCTGCCTCGTGGGCAAGGGTGAAGACGTGGTCCAGCACGCGCGGTTGGTAGTTCATAAGAATGTAGGGGTCGCCGTCGTATGTGCCGGCGCTGAAGGCGCCGCTCTGCTTGCCGGCATTCTCATAACGGTCGCACCAGCGGCCTAACAGGCCCCGTTTCAGGGCGGTGGCGTATTCGCTTCCCAGTGGAGCCAGGGCAGAGACGACCAGCTCCACCGCCTTTTCCCAGGGATAATAGGTGCGCAGTCCGGGGACGAGGGGCACGTAGGTGTCGAAGTGATGAATGCGGCGCAGCTTGAGCGCGCGGCGGCGCAGCTCGTAATAGCGGTGGAGGCTGGGCAGCGCCCGGCGCACCGAAGCGATCAGATTGTCGTAGACCGCGACCGGCACCTGGTCAGGAAAGAGTGCGGCGGCAAGCGCCGAGGGATAACGCCGCGCCTGCGCATAAAACACGTCTCGCTGCACCGAGCCATGCAGCGTGGCAGCCAGCGTATGGCGGTGCGCTGCGAACTCGCGGTAATATTGGCGAAACGCCGCTTCGCGCACGCTCCTCTGGGGCGACTGCAAGAGCACCGAGAACGAAGCATGCGTCAACGGCATGCGGCGGCCGCGCTCGTCTGCCACCGTGCCGAAATCAAGATCGGCATTGTGAAGCTGGCGGAAGACCTGCCGGGCCGTTTCGGCCACCTCGCTCTGCTGGGCCAGCAGCCGTTCTTCCGGCTCGGAGAGCGTGTGCGGCTTGTAGCGCAGCAGCCGTTCAAGCTGCAAACGGTAGGGGGCCAGCTCGCGCGATGCCAGAAAGGCACGCATCGTCTCGTCGGGCACGGCCATGATCTCCGGCCGCATGAAACTGGCCGCAGCGGCCGCACGGCTGGCCGCATTCTGAAATCTCCCGTGCATTCGCTGATACGTGCTGTTGCTGGTATCTTCGGCGGTTTTCAAGTAGGCATATGTGCCCAGGCGTTCGGCTGCGCGTTCGAATTCGTTATCAAACGCCAAGGCGCGGGCAAGCTGCCGGGCGCTCACCCCCAACTTGCCCTGGAACCCTCGATAGCGCTCGATCTGAGCTTCCCAGCGTGCGAATGCCTCTTCCCACGCCTCGTCACTGGGGAAGAGGCTGGCGAGATCCCAGCAATCGGCCGGATCGACTTCGGTGCGCTTGGGTATGCGTTGTGCGCCCATAAGAAACCTGGTTCGACTTTGGCTGAACGCGACTAGCGTGGCGGCGGCGGCGTGGCAACCCAGCGGCGCTGCCGGTATGCTTCGAGGACGGCGTCGGCGACCACCTGGGCGTGCCAGCCATCGTAAAAGCTGGGGATGGCTGGGCGGTTCTCCAGGATGGCCGAGACGAACTCCCATACCAGATCGTAGCGGAAGACGGTAGCGGGATGCCCCTCATGCGGATCGCGCGGGCTGCCCGGGGGACGCAAGAATTCGGCCGGCACGTCCACCGGTGCCAGGTCTCCCCCTCCGCGGCCCAGCAGCACAACGTTGGGCTCGTGCAGCCGGTACACGGCCGAGGCTTCGGAGCCGTTGATCTCTGCCCACTCGTGCCCGAAGCCGCTGCGGTGGTAGCCTTTGGCCAGAGTGGTGCCTTCCCACACCCCCACGGCTCCGCAAGCGAATTCGCCAATCAGGCAGGACCAATCGTCCACATCCGAGGGCGGGCAGGTTCGGCCATCAGGCGTCCGCGTACGAGGGGCGAAGGTGGCCACCGCGCCGCACACCTGGCGAATGGGGCCCAGCAGGTCGATGGCGAAGTCGATGCGGTGGATGGTCATGTCGAACAGGTCGCCGGCCCCTGCCTGGGCGCGATACTGGCGCCAGCCCCAACTCGTCTCGGGAAGGTCGAGAAAACGCTGCGAGCGAAAGTGCCGAGGCTCGCCAAGCGTGCCGCTACGGAGCAGGTGTTTGAGGTAGCGCATGGCGGGTGCAAAGCGATACGTGAACGCCGTCATGTGCACCACGCCCCCATCGCGGGCTGCCCGGTACATCTCGCCTGCTTCTGCCGCGGATAAGCCGAGCGGCTTTTCGCACATCACGTGCTTGCCGGCCCGCACTGCGGCCACCGCCATGGGACGGTGCATGTAATTGGGCGTGGCGATGATCAGGGCATCCACCTCCGGGTCGGCGCAGAGCGCCGCAAAGTCGGTGGTCACTTTGTCGATGCCCCACTCGCGCCGCCGCCGCTCCAGCAGGCCGGCATCAGCATCGCAGGCAGCCACGAGCCTGGCCCGCGGATCCAGCCGGATGCCAGGCACGTGGTGGTAATCGGCTACGGCCCCGGCTCCCACAATGGCCAGGCCAACGGGCGGTTGATGACTCATATATTCCGTGATCGTGCTCGAAAGACCGGCCCGCATGGCCGGCAGATGCCAAGAATCGTAATCCCCGCCGCAGGCCCAAACCAGGGGCGATCATCGCACTTTGGCGCCGGTCGGATGCCTACGGGGCCTGCGGTCACGTCGCCTGCGCTCGCGTCGCCTGCATCGGCCGCACGCCCAGAAAACCTACCTTGCTCCGGAATCGCGGCAGAGGCAGAGGCTCGTACTGGCAGCACGGCCCGCTCGCGGCCTACGCTCGGCCCTGTAGGCTACCATTGCTTCGTTTCCAAGCGGTGCGTGCTCATGAATGCCTCTGCCTCAGCACGCGAAAACACGCTCTCTGTAGCGCCCACCGCACGAACACAGCTCGCTCCCAACACGCTCCCCCACTCCACGCATCGTTGGGGATCGGCGCCCTCGAGCAACCCGGCAATGTAGCCGGCGTCGAAGGCGTCGCCCGCCCCTGTGCCGCCCACGTAGGTGGCGGGATATACCCCCGCCTCCAGCCGCAAACCGTCTGTCACCAACACACTGCCACGGCCGCCGCATGTGATCACGACCGTGCCCGCCCCAGCCTCCTTGAACCGCTCTGCCTGCCGCCGCGGATCCCGCTCTCCCGTGATGGCAGCCGCCTCGTCTTCGTTGGGCAAGAACACGTCGGTCTCCGGCAACAGTTGCGCCAACCGCGGCCAGTAGTCTCCGGGCCCGGGCAGTACAATATCCAGCACCGTCTTCACCCCCCACGCGCGTGCTTGCCGGAACAGCTCCGCCAGCGAATCCTGCTCCAGCGCCGGCATCAATAAGTACCCGCCAACGTACAGCACCTTCACCTGCCGTACACGCTCTGCCGGAATGTGCTCGGCCTTAAAGTGCGCGTTGGCCCCCATGGCGTGCACGAACCGGCGGTCTTCTCCCTGCACATTGATGATCAGCGTTCCGGACGTGCCCACGCCCTCCAGCCGCACGATACCGGACGCCTCTACGCCTGCGGCTTCGAGCGTCTCCACGATAAACCGGCCGAACGCATCCTGCCCCACGCAGCCGATCGCGCCCACCCGCACGCCCAGACGGGCAAGATCGATCGCCGCGTTCGCCGCGCAACCGCCAATGGCCAGTTGCAGCCGATCTGCCAGCACCAGCTCGCCCGCCCTCGGCAAATGCGGAATCGGCGAACAAAGGTGGTCTGCTACCAGAACTCCGACGCTCAAGCAATCGAGTTGCATTATCGTTCGCCAACCTCTTCAAGACGATAAACGTGTTGATCGGTGCGCACCACCAGAGCACTGCCCACCAGTGCTGGCGACGCCAGTATCCGGCCCGCCAACCGGTTCCGTGCAAGCTCACGGTACCTCGGCCCCGCCGCGATCACGCGGGCCTCTCCCTCCTCGTTGAACCAGTAGATCCGGCCTGCCGCGGCTACAGGGCTGGCCGAAAAGTTCCCCTCCCAACGCTTGGTCCATACTGGTTCGCCCGACTCTGCATCCAAGCACGTGGCCACGCCCACGTCGCTGACAAAATACAACAGCCCGTCAAGCACCAGCGGCGAGGGATTGGCCGGCACATTGCGTGTGTACCTCCACGCTACGTGCGAGCCGGTCACGTCCCCGCGGCTTGCCAACTTGATGGCCAGCAACTGCGGCTTCAAGTAGCCCGTGCACACGTACACTCGGTCCCCCTCCCATACCGGCCTGGGCACGTTCGAGAAGCCATCGAACGAGACATACCACAACTCTGCCCCCGTGGCGGGGTCGTAGGCACTCACTCGGTCTGCCCCCACGCTCAAAAGTTCTTCGCGGCCGTTGTGAGAGATCACCAGCGGCGTGGAATACGCCTTGCGAAAGTCGGGATTGGGGTTGTTCGCACCGCTGCGCGGCGTGCGCCAGGCAATGCGGCCCGTGTCTTTGTCGAACGCCGCCACGAGCTGCGCGTCCATACCGTCGAAATGCACGATCAGCAGCTTGCCGTGAACGATCGGCGAGCTGCCCGGCCCCTCCTTGTGATCAACCTGGATCTCCTGGTTGCGCCACAGCACTTCTCCCCGTTGCGTGTCGAGGCAAGCGGTGCCGAGTGAACCGTAGTGCACGTACAGCCTGCCTGCGTCCAATACAGGGGTGGGGGAGGCGTAGCTGTTCTTTTCGTTCTTCGCCGGCGGATCGGCAATGCTAAATACCTCCACGTCGTGCAGCAGCCTGCCGGTCGCCAGTGCGAGGCAAACGGCACGCAGCGAATGACCGGCATCGTCGGCCGTGGTCACCCACACCTGCCCGCCGCCGATCACGGGGCTAGACCAGCCCAATCCGGCCACGGGTGTCTTCCAGGCAACGTTGTGAGATTCATCCCAAGTTAGAGGCGGATTGCACTGCACTGCGCGGCCCTGGCCGTCCGGCCCTCGAAACTGGGGCCAGTCGCCCGCTGCAACCTGCGCGGCTATAAGCTGTACCGTGACCAGGCACATACTCCAGCAGTCGGCAAACGACGCACAGATCCAGCCTAGGTGCATGCTTTGCGGCTCCATGGGTGAGCGTTGTGCGCGATTGTCTGGCTCCGCTTTGAACACGAGGCATAATGTAGGGCGAAGCGGCACATGGCGGAAGTGTGCCCAGGGGGTATGCCAGCTTGCCTGCAGCGGCCTGGAAGACGACGCGGCGTAGCGGCCACAAGGGCGGGGTATGCCCCCTGGCCTGCGGCGGGCTGGTCTGCGGTGGCCCGGTCTGCGGTTGACTGGTCTGCGGTTGACTGGTCTGCGGTTGACTGGCCTACGGCGCCCTTACATCGCTCTTGTGCATCCGCAAGACAACTGCACCATCGAAAACGTGCCAAAGGGCTGGCCTCAACGCCAGTCTCCGGCTGACGTAGTGGATCGTATCGCGGGCACTCACGCTGCCGGCCGGTGCGACTCGCGTAGGTGCAACGCGCGGTGCATGTGCAAGCCACACGATGGTTGGGTCGAACCTTGGAGTACCAAGGCCGTAACAGGTCGCCGCGCTCCAGAGAGCCGGCGGCTCTAAACTGGCGGCTTGCCTGCCATGGCACGAGAACGGTCCAGGAGGTGCAGCCGCAGGAAGTTCAGTGCCTGCTTGGCGGCTCGCGGCTTCAGGATGGCGGGATGGCCCGCAAACAGGGCGGACTCGGCCTCCACGTACGCCGGACCGGCCACCGCAAAGTAGACTCGCCCCGGAGGATGATCTCCCGGCGGAATGCCGGGAAATGCCGAAACGGCAAGGGCATAATCGGCCCCGAAGAGCTTGCGGCACGCCTGAGCCATGCTCAGGGCCGTCTCGCGGCTGGCAGCGGTCCCAAGGGCGGCCTCGGCCGGGATTCCAAGTGCACCCACGGCGGCGGGCCAGTTGGCGACCACTGTCCCCCCGACGTACGCACCGGGCTCGGCAGCCGCTCCCAACCAACCGGCCAGCATGCCGGCGGTCCCCCACTCCGCCGTCGCCAGCGTGGCCTTGGCCTGGTACAGCAGCCTTAGTACGGCGTGCTCGAGTTCGTCCTGCTCATAGCCGAAAACCAGGTCGCCCAGCGAGCGGTGGATGATCTCTTCGGTTGGGCGCATGGCCGCCCGGCAATCCTCCACACTCCTGCCGGCTGCTGTGATACGAAGCGTGATGGTCGCCTCGCTGACCGTAATGCCGACGCTCGGGCTGCGCCCACGCCGGATCAAGTCCGGCAGCATCGCTTCCAGATCGCTCTCGCCCACGCCAAAACACTTGATCAGGCGGTGGCAAATCACCCGGCCGCCGGACTCGGGCTGCACGAGTGAGGGGCCCACTGTGGTTGACCACATCTCGAATAGCTCGGCTGGCACCCCCGGCAGTGCAATCACGCGGCAAGCCCCTCGGCCGGCCCGCGGCATCTCCAGGTCGATCCCGGGAGCTGTGCCGTGCGGATTGGGCACCATCCGGCTGCCACGCGGAAACATGGCTTGCACCACGTTGCGCTCAGGCATCGACCGGCCGCGACGCGCAAACAGCCCGCGAATATGCTCCAGCGCCGCCGGATCCAACACCAAATCCACGCCCGCCACGCGGGCCAACACGTCTCGCGTCAGATCGTCCGCCGTGGGCCCCAGCCCTCCGGTCGAGATCACCAGATCCGCCCTCCCCACTGCCGTACGAAAAGCCGCAATGCCCGCGTCCAAATCGTCGCCCACTGTGGTGTGGAAGCCTACGGTAATGCCCGCCTCGCACAACCGCTGGCTGATCCATTGGCTGTTGGTATCCAGCCGCTGACCGCTGGTAAGTTCGTCTCCGATCGAAATCACTTCGGCCAGCATCGTTGTACGCCTCGCGCCCACTTCAAACCAGGCGCAGCCGCTCGCGCTCCAGACGCGCGGCAATGAAGTCGATGGCACGTGGAGCCATGTAGTTGTAATACGTCCACGAGTGGCCCCCATGAGAGGTCTCCAGGTCGCACTCGTGCGGTATGCCCAGCGATGCAAGCTTGGTGTGCAGCTTAAAGGCGCTCGGGTGCCAGCGGTCGTCCTGCGGGTCAGTGGCGAACCAGATGTGCCTCGGCCAGTTGAGGGGATGAACATGCAATGTAGCCGAGTCCTGACGTGCCGCCTCCGCGTCGCGGTACATGGCCGGCAACGTTTCTTCGTCGGGCTCGTTAAAGCGAATGTAATAGTCGATCGCGGGCGCTAGCGCTGCCGCCACAGGAAACGTTTGCGGATGTTTGAATGCCAGACGCAACGCCCCCTGCCCCCCCATGCTCGTGCCCAAAAGTGCGACTAGCGGCGGTCCAGATCCCCAGCGAGCAAGAATGTACGGAAGCACGTGCTCCAGGAGGTACCGCTCGGCCGTGAGCTTGGGATCGAAGTCGGGGCAAATGCGGTCTGTCCACCAGCTTCGCCCGGTATGGGGGCAGATTACCCGCAGCTCGTGCTTGTCAAACTCGCGACAGAACGCTTCGTTGCCCACCAGAGGAACCAGATGCACGCCATGCAGGTAGATCACCGCCTGGGCAAAGGGGTTGGGACGCGGCGGATCGTACAGATCGCACACGTGGCCGGCAATGTGCACTTGGCTCCACGTACCCGCAGGCGGGTTCATCTGATTCTCTCGCTGGCTCTCCGGAGGAGCACACGACAGGGTGCTGCAAGCGTCCGGCGACCAAACACGAACTGTGCCGCCGGGCTGGCATCGCACCTTCAGCAGTACACCGGCTGCCGCGTGGGGTCAAGGGGCCTTCGCCGCAGCGCCGTTGTCTGAGCAGTTGCGCGTAGCTACGGCAGCCGATTGCATCCGAGCAACCGCAGTTTCCCACAGCTCTCGATGCGCATACGGAGCGATGCTAAGGCGCGGCCGACGCACGTAAGGGCGTATCGCAGCTAGCACGGCATACAGGTGCGGCACTTCAGACAAAGGTTGCCGGCGGTGCCCCCAGATCGTGCCGGGGTGTGAGGATGCCTGCGTCTTTGGATGAGCGTGCGCGGGCAGGGATGCCCTTGGCCTGCGGCCGCAGCCTCCCGCGCCCAGATGCTTGGTTATATGGTAGGATAAGGTCTGATGGCATCTGCGCGTTCGCGCAGGAGCCCGCCACGCACTGTTCGATGCTCGCTCAGGAGATGTGACAATGCAGCCACAAGACGATGCCTGGTCTGAAACAGGCGCTGTTCAAGGGCGGCCCTCTTCCGAGGAAGTCTCGGCTGATTCATGCGCTGCCCAGGGAGCGGCGTGCTGCTCTGGGGCGAAGTGGTGGTGGTTGGGTGTGCTGATCCTGGCCGGCGCGGGCTTCGTCGCCTATTCTTACCTGCGCGACAGTGGTTCATTGTCGAAGGCCGGCTCCCATGCGGGTGTGGGACTCCAGGCTCCGAGCATGAGGTTTGCGCCGCTGGTCGGCACGAGCCAAGAGTTAAGCACCAGCACTCTGCGAGGGTCTGTGGTTGTTATTAACTTCTGGGGGACGTGGTGTCCGCCCTGCCGGCGCGAGTTCCCCCACCTGGTGGCCTTGGGTAAGGAGTTCGCCGGCGAGCCTCGCTTTCGGCTAGTGCCCGTCTCGTGCGGGTCGAACATAGAGGCCGAGTTGCGCGACGAGACGGCCGGCTTTTTGACGGCGGCTGGGGCTGAGCTTCCCATTTACTGGGATCCAGATAGCAAGGCACGATCGGCGGTCGACCAGGCGATCGGTTTCGAAGGCTACCCCACCACGCTCGTGCTCGATGCACAAGGGGTGATTCGGGGCGTGTTTGTGGGCTACACGCCCGGCGACGAAGCAGAACTTAATCGCCTGGTGCGCAAACTGCTGAGCGAGGTGGCAGGCTAGGTAGCGTTGGCAGCAGCACTGCTGGGGCGCTCAGGCGGCACTTCAACCTGCGTGACCACGAATTGTGGCCGGGCTTGCTTACGGGCGTGCCTTGGGCTGGCAGGGCCGATTCGCAAAGCCGGCTTTGTTGCGCAAAACCGGTCTTGGCCTAGCTTCCGAGGCGTTGGTATATAGCGGGGTTATTGGTTCGTCTCCCCTGAGCGATCAGCCATGGATGGTTGGCAAACACAAGTCGTTGCTTCCCCTGCTGCTATCGGTGCAAGCATCGCCGAGCCGGCGCAGGTGCAGGTGTCTGTGGTGTTGCCCGCCTACAACGAGCGCCAGGCCATCGAGCAGGTGCTGGCAGAAGTAGTGGAGGCACTGGGAGAAACGAGTCTATCGGCCGAGGTGCTGGTGGTCGATGACGGCTCGACGGACGGCACGGCCGATGCAGCGGCGCGCTTTGCGGCAGATTGCTGGCAGGTGCCTGTCCGCGTGGTGCGCTGTCCGTTGCGCCGCGGTGCGGGGGCAGCGCGCAAGGTGGGTATTCGACAGGCACGCGGCGACGTGGTGGTGATGCTAGACGCAGACGGCAGCTATCCGGCACAGGCCATGTTGGAGCTGCTCCGCTGGTTTCCCGCCTACGATCAGGTGAACGGTGCCCGCCGCACCGAACAAGGAACGTTGCCCTGGCTGAGGCGGCCCGCCAAGTGGGCCATACGTATGCTGGCGTGTTACCTCAGCGGCCATCGCATCCCCGACCTGAACACGGGGTTCAAGGCCTTCAAGCGAGAAGCCATGCTCCGCTGGCTGTGGGTGATACCGGACGGCTTCAGTTGCGTGACCACCATGACGCTGGCCTTCCTCACCAACGGCCTGGCCGTGAAGTATGTTCCGGTGGACTACCGGCCCCGCATTGGGCGCAGCAAGTTTCATCCCATCAAAGACACTGCGGCCTACCTGGGCACCGTGCTGCGGATGGTGCTCTACTTCCGGCCGTTGCGCGTATTTCTGCCGGCAGCCGGCCTACTAGCGGCCGTGGGCCTTGCTCGCAGCGTATGGAACCGTTGGGCAACCGGTTCAATGCAAGAGTCGGATGTGGTGATCATCACCGCTGGAATCGTCACCTGCATGCTGGGGCTGCTGGCGGAGGTGATTGTTGCCCATCGACGTGTCTAAGCCGCCGCTGGACCTGGGCGTTGATCCTGCCGCCTGCCGACAGGACGCGCAGCCTGCGGCAAAATCGACGGTGCAGGGTTTTGCGCCAATACTCGCAGAGCCTGGCGCTGCCGGGGCCGTCTCGGCCGATTGTCGAGTGCTGGCGCGCGATCCGGAACTGCGGGGCGCGTATGTCCAAACTGCCTTGGCGGCTGTGCCGCGGCTGCTAGCGAGCGTCGACCGCAATCCGTATTCTCCCGCCTACGGGTGCTTCGACCGGCAGTACTGGCATTATCGCACGAGTTCGTTCCCCAGCGAGATGTATCAAGAGGCAGTTTTGCCGCTGGCGATGGTGTACGCGCACCCGTTTCCGGGCAATCGCTGGCATGGGGCAGAGCGGCTGCGAGAATTGGCAATCGCGGGTATGCGGTTTGCGGCTCGCAGCTCCCACCGCGACGCATCTTGCGACGACTACTACCCGTTCGAGCGGGCATTCGGTGCAGCCGTGTTCAGCTTGCAGGCAGCGGCACAAGCGTACCTGCTGCTGGAGCTGGACGACCCGGCGCTGCGAGCCTGGCTGGTGCGCCGTGCGCGTTGGGTCGCCAGGCATGGCGAGACGGGCAGATTAACCAACCACCATGCGCTGGGCGCTTTGGGTTTGCATGCAGTGTATCAGCTTACGGGGGAGGTTGAGTTCGCGCAGGCGCGCGATGTGCTTGTGTCACGGGTTCTGGCGTGGCAATCTCCCGAGGGCTGGTTTGCGGAGTACGAGGGCGCGGATCTCGGCTACCAAACGCTCACGATCGACTGCTTGGCGAAGCTGGTCCGCTGGACAGATTCTTTGCGATTGGCCGAGGCGCTGGGCCGTGCCGTCGCGTTCGCGCGTTGGTTTTTGCATCCAGATGGCAGCTTCGGCGGCGCGTACGGCAGCCGCGGCACAGTGCAGTACTATCCTCATGGCATGGAACTTCTGGCAGGCGCCAGTGCCGACGCTGCCGATTTGGCAGACGCTCACCTGAAGTACTTGGCGGCGGGCCGCCAGCTTCCCTACGCTGACGACCGACTCTACGTGCATCGGCTTGCCAGTCTGCTTGGCGCATGGCTCGATTGGAGCCCGGTGCGGCCAGCACCCCAAAGAGATTCGCCGCGCACGAGCTACTTCAGCGAGGCTAGGCTACTGGTGCATCGCTCGCAGGCACACTCCACGATCGTTTCAGCAGCGCGCGGAGGAGTGCTACGCCACCAGTCGTCCAGCAGCATAGTATGGGACACAGGCCTCGTAGTGCAGCTTTCTGACGGACGGCTAGCCGTGTCTCAGCAGCACGACCTGGGGCGGTACGTCCGTTGGGAGCCTTGTGCGGGGAGCACGCGCAGCAACAAGCAGAATGTCTTGCTCGGGACATCTCCTGTGTGCGGCCAGGGCACGCTGGTGGTGAGCGGTCCGCTGTATTGGCAGCGTCGCGAGCTAGCCACCCCATGGAAGCAGGCCTTACTACACCTGGGCATGCTCTGCGTCGGCCGTTGGTGCCGCAACCTGGTGCGGAGATTGCTCCAGCGTCGCCTGATCACCGGACGGCGGCAAGCGCTCATCTGGTTCACGCGCAAGATCGAATTCCTGCCAGGAGCCCAGGCTGCCGGCAGTTGGCGCATCCGCATTACTGATGAGCTGGAACTGCATGATCCTCGGCTGCGCGTGGCGGCCATGGCATATAGCTCCGACCTGGAGACAGCCTATGTTGCGGCCGCAGGTGCAGATGAAGCAGCCAGCCTACAGCGTTGGACCGACCTGGCAGAGCTGGTCCCAATACTAAATCGGCACCGCCGCGCAGTCATCATTCGGGAGCTGTGAATGGGTGCGCTCGATCGACAGGCGGATTGGAGAAAGCTGGCAGTTCGCGCCGTGCGCAAGAGTTGGCCGTGGATCAAGTGGGTGCTCGCGGCCGGCATCCTCTGCTCGCTGTACTATGCCGCAGATTGGCGCACCTTGTGGAAGAGCCTGCGGCAGCTCGACCTGACCGTACTGTCCCTAGCGCTGGCATTGTTTGTGCCGCAGACGTTTCTCTCGGCCTGGCGCTGGCGCTGGCTGCGCGGAGACCGTCGCCCCCTGCCGCTGGGCGATGCCCTTGTGCAGACCCTCGCTGCGGCAGCACTCAACCTGGTACTACCTGCCAAAGGCGGGGACTTCTGTCGTGGCGGCTTTCGCTCCGCCACGCCAGGCGGCATCGACCATGGCATAATCGCCACGCTGTGGGAAAAACTCATGGACGTAGGCGTGCTGCTGGCATTGGTGGCCCTCGGTACGCTGGGGGGCGCTCGCCACGCATGCTGGCTCCTTGGCTTGCTGGGCCTATTCCATTGGATGATGGCTGAGTGGGCCGGCCGATGGCCTCGCTGGCAGCGTTTCGTGCGGCTCATGTGGCACACCGCGCTGCTCTGGGCGCTGCATATGTTGCAGATCGCGTCGTTTTTCTTGGCCGTGGGCATACAGGTCACATGGGACGCATTTCTGGCGCGCATGCCGCTGGCGCTGTTTGCTGGAATGATACCGCTTACGCCCTGGGGCTTGGGAACGCGCGACACGACCATAGTGGTTTTGTTCAGCGGCTATGCGCCGACTGGGGTGTTAGCCGTCGTGGGTCTGCTTACGGCAACACGCTACGTTGTGCCGGGCGTAGTTGGAATTCCGTGCCTGCTGAGGACAGTTTCCAGAGTAAACCGTGTACGGGATGGATTGCATATGGGTTCCAGCGACAACGAGCATCATTCCCACGCCAAGGCGTTGTTAGCGATTGTTCAGCGTGCGCCCGTGGAGATCGGCGGCCCTGCATGCCCGACCATATAAAGGGCGTATCCTTCCCCCGCCCCCACCAGCCGCAGCGCTGCGAGTCGTGTCTGTACCTGCGGCAGATGCGCAAGCTGTTCCGGCTGTGTGACGACGGCCCAGCGCGCCCCTCCGGCGAGCGCCTCGGTCCAACGCTCTGCGAACCTGGGCGATCGCGCATGGATGGCCCAGCCTGGCCGATCGCAGTAGTACAGCAAAGACAGCGTCGAGCCGTGCAGCGTGATGACCCGTTCCGAGGGACGAGAGACGGAGCGCACTGCGGCTGCGGCGGCCATTACCATGCTGTCCTCCGCCGGAGTGACGAAAGCGGCCCGCCAGGCGAAACGTGCGTAGAACAGAAGCACCAGCAGGGCCAGGCACAGCAGTGCGCCACAGCGCAAGCTGTCAGATTTTTTTTGCAACCACTGCCAGGCATGATCGACACCCAACCCCACGAGCGCGCACAGTGGTGGCAGCACGACCACGTAGTAGTAATTCAGCTCCTGAAACTTGAGCGGCAATGCCGCAACCAATAGGCCGCAAGCGGCCAGCCAGGGGGCGTACGCACGGCAGGTACGCCGGTAGAGGCCCAGTAACGCCAGAGCTGCTCCCAGTGGCGTCAGCACAGGGCCGCAGATGTTCTTGGCGGCCTGTACGTAGAACTCTCCCGCGAGCAACGCTCGGGGGCCGCTAGCGTGGTCGGCGGCACTGCGGCGAAGCGAGAAGTAGACGTGTGAAGAACTCGCAGCGCCTGGGGTAGAAACTGACCACACGCTCGCACACCACCCGGCCGTCGGAAGTATTGCCAGGCAGAGCGCAATGGCCCACAAAAGCAGTTTGCGCCTCCAATAGCGCATGGCTGCATTGTCCGGCGCAGCCTTCTCCCGGGCAACCCAAGCCTCGGCCGCGAGTGCCGCCAAGACAATCACCATGTATGGCTTCGTGAGCAGCATCAGGCAGGCTGTAACCGACAACACCAAGAGCCAGACCCTTCCCTCGCCCTGCCACCAGCGTTTGTTGGCCCAGAAACAAAGTATAGAAAGCGCAGCCACCGCGCTCTCCAACATGAAGCTTTGGCCGTAAATAATGCCGACAGGCGAGAGTGCGAAGGCCCCACCCGCGGCCAGCGCGGCAGCGGTACCATGGCTCCGCCGCATCAAAAGGTAGAGCAGCAGGGTCGCGCCTGCGCTCCATGCGATGCTGGCGGCGCGGCCCCACGCATCCAGCGAGCCACCTAGCAGTGCCCAGCCAACAGCCGGCACGTAGGCAGGTAGGGGCAGCTCCGTAAGATGCCAGCCTCGCTCTCCTCCCACAAGCTGGTCGACGGTTGGCCGATACCACGGCGCTCGGCCACTCGCCCAGTTCCGTGCGATCATGGCGTACACGCAGTTCTTGGTGGCAAACGGCCCCAGCAAGGGACGTCCAATGCCCGGCACGCGAGCGGCGACCGCTAGCAGCGCGAGCATCAGCAGCCCAGCGACGGGCGTACACCAGCGTCCATTTGTACGGAACGAACTTTTGGGGGCGGGCAGAGCCTGGCGGCTATCGCCTGCCGAACTCGACGGCGCCGGGCAGCACGGCCCCACCGCGACACCGGTCGGCAAGAGACACTCCGGCAGGCAGGTCATGCTAGCACGCTCCATCCCCAAAAAAAAAGCCTCATGGGAGTGGATCCCGGTAAATCGCGGACACTGCACGAGAACGGTTGTCTTGGCCGTCTCCGGCATCTGGGAAGGGTGCTGGAAAAGCCGCGGAAAAGATGCAGGATGCGCCGCCGGTTCGGTCGAAATATATCGGCGCAGCCCGCCGGGCCGAAAGGTCAAGTACCAAGTTTGCGCAAGCCATTCGCCGATTTCAGGGGTGCCTCATGGCTGGTCGACACTCGCTCCTGGCCCTTGCTGCTCTCTGCCTGCTGGCTTGTGGGTGCGCCATGTGTCAGAGCACATACGACTATTGCGGGCCCGTTGTAGGCCCAGATGGCCAGATGTGCGACTTCCGTGCACGGCGTGGCTCTATTCTGGCAGGGATGCCGGGCGAGGTCGTTTCTGGGCAGGGAATGCTAGAAGCGGGCGGCGGCGCCACCAGCAGTGCAAGCGTACCAAATCGGCCCAAGCTGGCAATGGAAGCTGGCCTGGCAACTGAGGGTATCTTGGTAACTGAGCGTGACTACGTAAGCCAGCCTAGGATAGCACGTCCGTATGAGATGGCTGGGCGGGGCGGCGTGCCGCGCGCGGCTGCCATGCATGTGCGCAGGGCGGTGCGTCCGCAGGAGCAGCAGGGCTTGCCGATCCGCCGCTAGCCGGGAGGTGGCCGCACTGTGAGCGGCCGGCCCACACAGCGCGAGCTTGCAGCCTCGAGAAAAGTCTAGAGGGTTTGCTTCATGGCCGACGCGCCGCAATGTGCCGGACAACATCTGTTGCGCGAGCTGACCGTCTGTTCGGTCTCATTTCACAGTGGGCTGCATTTGCAGCTCAACTGGGAGCTGACCACGCGCGTTGCAGGCGCGGTCCGCTGGGTGGTAGTGCAGAATGGTCCCCCGGAACCTCTTGAGACATTCGAGGTGCTGCCTGGTGTACCCCGGCCGGAGCTTGCACTGCCGGCAGGGGGCAATAGTCGCGTGAACGGGGCGAGCTACCACCATGCGCTGGCACTGAATAGTGCGCTGCCCCGACTGGACAGCCGATTTGTGCTGTTTCTCGATCCCGACTTCTACATTGTGCCGCCTCTGGGCGAGCTGCTGGATCACATGGTGCGCCAGGAACTCGCGTTCTTTGGAGCGCCCTATGCCATCGACCCCGCGCGGCCCCGCTTGCAGGGGTTTCCCTGCGCGTTCTGCATGCTGGTGGATGGCTCGCGGGTAGACGTGCGCAGCTTCGACTTCCTGCCCGATGCCAGCCGGGTGGACGTGATGGCGGACACCGGCTATCGCATCTACTCGCGGTACCTCGAATCCCGCGGCACCGGCTTGCGGTACGAGGCGGTGCTGCCAGCCGCGACCGTCGCCACGCCACATGCGCATAGCACCCACAGGTTCGCCGAGTGGTGCGGCGAGGAGGCGATGTCCGGTTTGGTAGCGGACGAATACTTCTGGCGCGAACGGCCCTTTGGCCTGCACCTGCACATGAAGCTGCACGTGCACCGCCTAATGGCGGGGCCTGCGGCCACCAAGGCGTGGGCCAAGCGGCAACTGTGCCAGGTGCGTCGGGCGATCGAAGGTGCACGTCTCCATGGTGCCCTTGTTTAAGGTGTTTACAGCCCCCGATGCCGCCGCAATGCTGGGCGAGGTGCTGGCGTCCGGTACGCTCACCCAGGGGCCGCGCGTCGACCAATTCGAGGAGCAGCTCCGCCGCCACTTCGACCGCCCCTACGTGGTTACGCTCAATTCTTGCACCTCCGCATTGCACCTGGCGCTGCACCTTATCAAGCGCGAATACGGCCTCGCGGACGACACCGAGGTGCTTTGTACTCCGCTGACCTGCGCTGCCACGAACTTCCCCGTGGTGGCCAATCGCCTGCGAATCCGCTGGGTCGATATCGAGCCGGACACGCTCAACATCGACCTGAACAAGGTCGAGCAGGCCTGCACCTCCAACACGCGAATTCTGCTATTTGTTCACTGGGGAGGGCAGCCCATCGACTACGCCCGCCTGGAACAAATACGCGAGCGCTACCGGAGCCGCTTTGGACACGAGCTGGTAGTGATCGAAGATTGCGCCCACGCATGGGAGGCGCGTTGGCACGGCCAGCTCGTGGGCGCCGTGGCCGGCCATTTTGCCTGCTTCAGCTTTCAGGCCATCAAGGCGCTCACCACCGGAGACGGCGGCCTGCTCGTGGCTCCCGATGAGCATTTTTGCCGCCAGGCGCGACTAGCTCGCTGGTTCGGCCTCGATCGAGACAACCAGCAGGACTTTCGCGGCTGCCAGGACATCGCCCAGTGGGGGTTCAAGTTCCACATGAACGACCTGGCCGCCACACTCGGTCTGGCTAACTATCCCCACGTTGCCGGCCTGGTGGCACGCCACCGCGACAATGCGGCATTCTACGACGAGGCCCTGCGCAATGTGCCAGGTGTGACACTGCTGGCACGCCACGAAGCCTGCTCGCCCTCGTTCTGGTTGTACACGCTGCGGGTCGCCGAGCGAGATCGCTTCTGCCGCCACATGCTGGAGCGGGGCATCCAGGTGAATCGCGTGCACGGCCGCAACGACGCCCTAACCGCTTTGCGCCCGTTTCGCTGCCCTCTGCCCGTCATGGACGCCGTGGCACAGGACATGATCTGCATCCCCGTCGGCTGGTGGGTCACAGAACACGCCCGGCAGCAAATCGTGCAAGCGATTCGTGAAGGGTGGTGATCATGGACGCACGCCTTCGTATCCGCCCCGCCGAGCCAAGAGATGCTCCGCTGCTGGCGGCTCTGCGCAACGACCCGGACACGCTGCTCTACCTGCACGATCCGAACCACTACAGCATAGCGCACACGGAGCGCTGGCTGGCCGAGCTGCCCGCGCACTCCCGAAGGTACGTTGTCTGGCAATACCTCAGTGAAGAGTCTGAGGGAAGCGCTTTAGGAAACCAGCGGTTGGTACAAAACCTGGCCACGCCAGGACCGACGTTGCAGCACGCCGCGCCGCATGGTGAGGCGTTACAGGATGTCGGGTCGCACGCCGGCGCGCCGCCGGGGCGAACGGAGCAATGTCAAGCTTGGGCCAGAAAGCAAACGCCGGAGACCGCAGCAGCGGAGGTGTTCATCGGCGTCGTCCGCCTCGATCGCATCGATTGGACCAACCGCAACTGCATGGTGGGCATGGATCTGGTCCCGGCCTTTCGCGGCCGAGGATACGCACAACACGTGTATGCGTGGCTGTTGGAGTACCTTTTCGCTCACCTGAATATGCACATGGTGTACCTGGAGGTGCTGGAGTCGAACGTGCGGGCAAGGCGGTTGTACGAACGCCTCGGCTTCCATGTAGATGGCGCGCTGCGAGAAAAGGTGTTCCGACACGGCCGCTACGAGCATTCTATTCTGATGTCTCTGCTTGCCTCTGAGTATGCAGCAGCAAGAAGGGAGTCGGCATGAAACGCGTCTTGGTGACGGGAGGAGCCGGCTTTATCGGCCACCACCTGATCGAACACCTATTGAAAAACACCGACTGGCAAATCGTCTGCCTGGACAGGCTGGATACGTCTGGGAATCTCAACCGCATCCGGGAGGTGCTGGAAGGGAACGTCGATTTCCGCAAGCGCTATGAGTTCGTGTGGCACGACCTCAAGGCTGCGATCAACAACCAGATCGCCGGACTGATCGGCAAGGTATGCCATATTTTTCATCTGGCCGCGGCGTCTCACGTAGACCGCAGCATCTCGGATCCCCTCTCGTTCGTATATGACAACGTGGTCGGCACTGCCCATTTGCTTGATTATGCACGCCACTTGGATGGGCTGGAATCTCTAATTAACTTTTCCACAGATGAAGTGTTTGGCCCAGCCCCGGAGGGCGTCTATTTCGGCGAATGGGACCGTTACAACAGCACGAATCCCTACTCCGCCACGAAGGCAGGTGCCGAGGAACTGGGCTTGGCGTTTGCCAACACCTACGGCCTGCCCGTGATTACCACGCACTGCATGAACGTGTTCGGAGAACGGCAGCATCCTGAGAAGTACGTGCCAATGTGCATCAAGCGCATTCTCGCGGGCGAGCCGATCCTCGTGCATTGCAGTCCGGACAAAGTGCCTGGCAGCCGGCATTATATCCATGCACGCAACGTCTCAGATGCGCTGCTCTTCCTTTGCCAGCACGGCAAGCGGCGCGAAAAATACAACATTGTAGGACACAAAGAGGTCGACAACCTGGAAATGGCACGCCAGATCGCCAGCATTTTGGGGCAAGAGCTGCGCTACGAGCTGATCGACTTCCACTCCAGCCGCCCCGGCCACGACCTGCGCTATGCCCTTCAGGACGGGCGGCTCACCGCGCTCGGCTTCCAATACAAGGTAAGTTTCGAAGAATCGCTCCGCCGCACAGTGTGGTGGACCATGACCAACAAGCGCTGGCTCTATTGATTGCTGCCGGCGCACCTGCAAATGGAGGCAACCATGTTGCGCGTGTTCATCGGTTGGGATTCCCGGTTCCCTGAACCGGCTGACGTGCTGGCCTATAGCCTGCGCAAGCACTCCAGCATCGCCCTGGAGATCCGCTACCTGAAGCTTGCCGAACTGCCCTTGCGGCGCGCCCATGACCCGCTGGCTTCCACCGAATTCACGTACAGCCGGTTTCTCGTCCCCTGGCTGTGTAACTACCAGGGCACGGCCCTGTTCATGGATAACGACATGCTCTGCCTGGGCGACATCAAGGAGCTTGCCGAATTGGACATGCGCCCCTACGCCCTGCGCGTGGTCAAGCACGACTACCACCCCACCAACACCGTGAAAATGTACGGCTGCCCACAGACCACCTACCCGCGCAAGAACTGGTCCAGCCTCATGCTCATGGACTGCGCCAAGCTGCGGCTTTGGACGCGTGAGGTGGTCGAGACGCAGTCGGGCGCTTACCTGCACCGCTTCCAGGACATTCCAGACGAACAGATCGGCGATCTGCCTCGCACTTGGAACACCCTTGACTGGATGGACGAGCACACGCGGCTCATCCATTACACCAACGGCGGCCCCTGGTTCGAGGCCTACCGCAACCACCCCCACGCCGACGTCTGGTACCAAGCGCGAGACGAAATGTACCGGGCACGCACTCTGAACCCTGCGCTCGTCGCCCCGGTCGAGCCTGCATTGCCCACCGCCAGCGGGCCGGGCGTGCTGCCCCTGGCAGAAGCGGCAACGATGCCCCACGGCGCAAGTCCAAGCACGTGAAGGTCTTGCTAAAAACGGCCGTGTGCCGCCGTGTGCTGCCCGAGGTACTCGCCACCCGGTAAGGCGAATCCATCTTGCGTCATAAGTCACTAGGCCGTAGAGCTTTAAGGCGTTCGCCGCTGGAACGATGCGCGTAGGTCCGCCCTCTGGCCAATCGTGCTTCGGATTATTTTGGAAGAAGTTGCTACGCATGCTAGATTCTTAAAGCTTTATGCCATAAGGATCTGCGTCCATGTGGCGCGTCGCAATTCGCCTACCTTCTTCTGCCGCGCTTGACGAAACCCCCGGGGTGGTTAACTTGGGTGCCTTGTGGGTCTCAGTGGGAGAAAGTGGTGAGTCGTGCTACTTACCGGCACGTTTGTTCGTACGCTCGACGAGAAGCTCCGAGTCGCCCTGCCCAAGCGGTTGAGGGACCGCCTTTTGGAGGGCGAAGAGCAATCGTTATACCTGGCGCCCGGAACAGACGGCTGTCTGGCCCTTTACAACGAGCGAGTGCTCACGGCGCTGGCGGAGCGCGTGGCAATGGCCGCACCCAATCAGCAGGACGTGCGGGCCTACGGCCGGCTGTTCTATGCCCAGGCCGAACCGGTGGAACTCGACGCGCAGGGCCGCCTGCGCATTCCGGCGGAACTTGCAAAGCTGGCAGGCCTCGATACGGAAGTTGTACTGCTGGGAGTGCAAGATCACGTGGAAATCTGGAACCGCCAACGTTGGGAGGGGTACTTGAAGGAGCAGCAGCCACGGTTCGACGAGGTTGCCGAGCGAGCCATTCCAGAACGCCGATGATGAGAAGCCTGAACAGGTGGATTGCATACCGTTCCATTCACGCGCACCAAGAATCCAAGTTGTACGCAGACGCTGGTGCAGCGCTGCGGGCGAGGATGCCCGCGCCCCCGGCGACAAGCATGCCGTACACGCAAAGGGAGGGAAATACGCACGAGCAATAACTAGTTACGAGTAACAACGGGCGCAAGCGGTTTGTGGCTGGAATGCACACACCTTTCGCTAGGCGCATGGGCACTGCCGGCTCGCGGCCACTGGCCGGCAGTACGCCTTGGCGGGTCCCACCTGCGGTCCGACGAGGCGCGACCCGTGCAGAGGCTGGGTGCACGAAGCGCCCGGCTTGCGAACCGCGGCGGCACGCGTCGTCCCTGGCTTCGCCGTCGCAAGCACCCACCCCACGTCGGGCACACGGAAGTGCCCGGGGTGGGGTGCTTTTCCCCAGCTTTTCATGCTATGGTGCCAGCGTATGGTGCCAGCGTGGCTGTGAGGAGCCCGCGTCGTACATCGGCTCCCTCGCAGTGAGAAGCCGCTCGGTGCACGATCGGGCTCTGTAGCCCTAATCGGCCGCGTGGGCCATATGAGCGACCGCCTAAGCCTGATCGGCTGCGTGGCGGTCTTGTGCCGTCTGCCGTGCTGAGCCGTCTTGTCGTGACCTTGCACATACCTGTGCTGCTCGCAGAAGTGCTGCACTGGCTTGACCCGCAGCCGGGGCAAGTTTTGGTCGATGCCACGGTGGGCGGAGGCGGTCATACGCGCGCCTTGGCAGAGCGGGTAATGCCCGGTGGCCGGATCATCGGCATCGACCGGGATCCAGCAGCCATTGCACGTGTCGCCGGCGAGCTTTATGGGCTGCCCGTGGAGCTGGTCGCAGGAGACTTTCGTAACCTGGCGCAGCTCGTCCACAGCCAGGGCTGCCGCCAAGTGCATGGCATCCTTCTCGATCTGGGCCTTTCCAGCGACCAGCTTGCAGACGCACACCGGGGCTTCAGCTTCCAGACAGCCGGAGTGCTGGACATGCGGTATAACCCTAACGAAGGGGTGCCCGCCTGGGAGCGCTTGGCCAGGGCTTCTGAGCGCGAGTTGGCAGAAGTGCTGCATCGCTTGGGGGAGGAACGTTACAGCCGCCGCGTGGCCCGCGCCATTGTGCAACAGCGCCGCATTGCACCCTTGCGGGGCACGGAAGAGTTGGCTGCCCTTGTCCGCCGCGTGGTGCCCCGCGAGCGGCGAGCACGCCGCTTCGATCCGGCTACTCGCACGTTCCAGGCCCTGCGCATGTGGGTCAACGACGAGTTGGGTGCTCTGGAGGCGGCCCTGGAACAGGCGGCGAACCTACTAGCCCCCCAGGGCCGGCTGGCGGTGATCAGCTTTCATTCGCTAGAAGACCGGCTCGTCAAAGAGCGGTTTCGGACCGATCCTCGCTATCGGCCGCTTACCCGCAAGCCGATCCGACCCGGCCACGCTGAGGTTGCTAGCAACCCCCGTGCTCGCAGCGCCCGCCTCCGGGTCGCAGAGCGGACCGGTCTTGGGTGAATAGGCCGCACGTGGTACTCTTCGCCCACGAGCTGGTCTGAAAGATGGCCGGGTACTGTGTGCGAACCACGGAAGACACGGATAGTGCGAAGGGACCAAGGGCGCGAAGGCGTTCCCGAACTGGCCGAAAGAGGGCCGGGCATCGCATTGGAGGCGTGCCATGGGTGAAGCAGTAGAGAGCAACGGGGCCAAGAGCCGTGCCGCGGAGAAGTCGACCGACCATGCGGGCCGGAGCCGGACCATGGGCAAGGAAACCAAGATCGGTTTGGGGGTGATTGGCGTGCTGTTGGTGGTGTTTGCAGGCGTCTTGATCGTACGCCTGCGAAACAGCGACCCGGCGAGGCAGCCTGGCGGCGTAGCCGATCTAGTAAGCGGAGATGAATCTGGGCTAGAGACGGACGCTGTTGATCCGCCTGCCAACAAGAAGAGTGCAGATCGAGGCGGTCGCAAGATCGCAGGCAAGCAGACCACTGCGGGCAGAGACGCGGGCCGCGAGAACGCCTGGTCCTCGCGAAAGCCGCGGGATGATGGCACCGCGTCCCAGGGGGGCATAGCTCTCGGAGGCGGACCGGCCCGCCGGGCAAGCGACTCGCCCAGCCAGCCAAGCAGCTCGGGCCGGCAGCCAAAGGTCGTGATCCGGCAGCCAAGCAGCTCGAACGGGCCGCGGCGCAGTACTGACGATCCTTGGCAGCCTGACGATGGCAGCGAGGAGGATGAGCCGTTCGATCCCACAGAAGATGCTTGGGCGGACGACCAGACAGGTACAGAGGACACAAGCGCAAGCAGTGATGAGGAGTACGACCCGTACACTGTCGATGACGAGTACGCCGCAGAACAAGAGCTGCCCTCAAGCCGGCTCAGCGCCAGCAAATCCTCGAGCCGCGGGTCAGCGACTTCTACGACCAGTCAGCGGTCGAGGCAGTCTACATCCTCGCCGGCAGACGTCATGCCGGGCTACGACGACGAGGATGCTCATTCCGACGATTGGTACGCCCATGAGGAGCAGCCTGCCACAGAGCTGGCGGCTCCCCAGCAGAATGGCCGTTTTCGGCCGGCGGCCGCGTCGCGCGGCGTCGGTCCTGACATTGTGGCCGAGGATGGCCAACGCGCAGGCTCGCGAGCCACGCGTCCCCAGGGCATGAGAAACGCGCCCAGCGAGGAGTACAAGGGCGGCGGCGAGTTCGCAGACGATGAAGTGCCGCAAGCCAGCTTCCCGCAGGAGGAGAGCTACACGGTGCAGCCTAACGACAACTACTGGTCAATATCTCGCGCCGTGTATGGAACGGGCGCCTACTTCAAGGCGCTCTACGAGCACAACCGCGATCGCTATCCCTTCCCGGACCAGCTCCGCGCCGGCGACGTGATTTACACGCCGCCCGCAACCGTGCTGCAACAGACCTATCCCGATCTCTGCCCGCAGCCGCGCCGCAATGGCAAGGGCAGCCGCCTAGCGTCCCATCGCACGCGGCCGCGGCCTGGCAGCCGAACCTATGTGGTGCGAGAAGGAGATACGTTGTTCGACATTGCACGGTCTGAATTGGGCCGCGCCTCTCGCTGGGCCGAACTGTACGAACTGAACCGCGACGTGCTGGGTGACGATTTCGACTATCTCACGCCAGGCATGGAGTTGCTCTTGCCCGCCGACGTGTCCGCCACGGAAGAGACCGAAGACGAATCGGATTCGGTCACCACTCAGCGGCCCCGGCGGCCCTACCAGCGGTAACATTTCGGCAGGCCTCGTGGAGAGCGAGCCTTAGAGCCTATCCCAAAATGCCGGCAGCACGGAACGTGATCCAGGCGGAGGCGAAATGGAGAAAGGCCAGATAGTTGTCAGTTTT
>FWPU01001184.1_pt1 | contig 80338 bp, 80 predicted proteins | sample 2228361 | NCBI WGS metagenome assembly FWPU01 (sample SAMEA103939777, study PRJEB20133) | metagenome | reverse complement strand
CTCGACGGACCGGCGGGGAGGATCTCCCCGAGATCCCGAGCCAGCCTCGTGCGCCGTCCTCGGAAACCCACTTCTTCATCACTCTCCTAGGGCTCCGGGGAACGGGCTCCGGGGAGCGTCGGCCCGGGGGGGCGCGTCCCGCCCCGCCCCGGTCAGCCGGCTCGGCCCGGGTCGAAGGCGTCGGCCCCGGTCAGCCGCCCCGGCCCACCACGAACCAGATCGCGTGCGCGGGGCGGTCGCCCGCGTTCCACAGCCGGTGGGGTTGCGTGGAGTCGAACGCGATCGAGTCCCCGGGCTCCAGGACGTGCTCGCGGAACCCGATCTGCACGCCGAGCCGCCCGGAGATCACGTAGCCGTACTCGCGCCCCTGGTGGCGCATGAGCGCGGCGTCCGAGGACGAGGAGCCGCCCACGTCGTAGACCACGTAGAGGAAGTCCACGTCCTCCTCGTCCGCGGTGAGCCGCTCCCAGCGGACCCCCGACTCCAGCTCGAGGGCGGCACGCTCCCCGGGGCGCACGACCGGCCCGGCGGCCTCCGCCGCCGCGGGCCGCGGTCCGGCCTCGGGGTGTGGGTGGAACAGCCGGTCGAGCGAGATCCCGAGCTCGGTCACGATCGCGTAGAGCGTGCTGACCGAGGGCTTGGAGCGCCCGGTCTCGATCTGGGAGATCAGGCTGGCCGAGAGGCCGAGGCGCTGGGCGAGGTCGCGCTGGCTGATGCCGCGCCGGCGCCGCTCCTCGCGCAGGCGCGCGCCGATGTCGGCGAACGCCCCGTGCTCCTCCCGTTCCCGGGCCAGCCGTTCCACCGCGGGGAGTCTACAGCGAGGCTGCACCCTCCCCTCGCAGCCCCGGCCCCGCGGGCGGCCTTGAGGGCCGGGCGGCCCGGGCGGTATCGTAGCGTGCTGATAAGCGGCACTGAAAGGGTGCTCAGCGTCGCTGGAGGCGGTCCGTGCACCACGGGAGGCAGCCATGATGACGGAGTTCCCGGTCGCCACCACCCCCTCCCCCGGCATCCAGGCCGTCGACTGGGAGGAACGCGTCGACTTCGAGCGGCTCCGCCGCTACCGGCTGGACCGGACGCGGCAGGCCCTCGAGCGCTCCGAGCTCGGGGCGCTGCTGCTGTTCGAGACCAGCAACATCCGCTACGTCACCGGCACCCACATCGGGTACTGGGCCTTCAACAAGGGCGAGCGGTACGCACTGATCACCCGGACCGGGAAGCCGCGGATCTGGGACTTCGGCTCGGCGGCCAAGGCCCACCGCCGCCAGCTCCCGCACATGTACGACGAGACGAACTCGGTCGGGGGCAACACCGGGCTGCAGGGCGCGATCCACCCCCGGGTGGGCCTCCAGCGGCGGGCGGCAGAGGAGATCCGCTCGATCCTCAAGGAGGACGGGGTCGCCGACCTGCCGCTCGGGGTGGACGTCGCGGAGACCTCGATCTTCCTCGCCCTCCAGGAGGCCGGGATCCAGGTGCGCGACGGCCAGCAGGTGATGGCGGACGCCCGGGAGATCAAGAGCCGGGACGAGATCGTGCTGCTCACCCAGGCCTGCGCCATGGTCGACGGCGTCTACCAGGACATCTTCGAGGCCCTCAAGCCCGGCGTGCGGGAGAGCGACATCGTGGCGCTCGCCCAGGCCCGGCTGATCGAGATGGGCTCGGAGTTCGTGGAGGCCATCAACTCCATCGCCGGGGAGCGGTGCAGCCCCCACCCCCACGTCTTCTCCGATCGGCTGATCCGCCCCGGCGACCAGGCCTACTTCGACATCATCCACGTGTTCAACGGCTACCGGACCTGCTACTACCGCACGTTCGTCGTCGGGCGGGCCACCCAGGCCCAGCGGGACGCGTTCAAGCAGGCCCGGGAGTGGATGGACGCCGCGATCGAGCTCGTGAAGCCCGGCGTGACCACGGACCAGATCGCCCGGGTCTGGCCGAAGGCCGAGGAGTTCGGCTTCGCCGACGAGATGGACGCCTTCGGGCTCCAGTTCGGCCACGGGGTCGGGGTGGGGCTCCACGAGCGGCCCATCATCAGCCGGCTGAACTCCTTCGACGACCCGGTGGAGATCAAGGAGGGGATGCTCTTCGCCCTCGAGACGTACTGCCCCGCCGCCGACGGCCGCTCCGCCGCGCGGATCGAGGAGGAGGTGGTGGTGACGGCGGAGGGCCCGAGGGTCATCACGCTCTTCCCCTGCGAGGAGCTGATGGTGGCCAACGAGTACTAGGATCGGGCGGGGTATGGCGACGGCGCGGGAGGCGCGGGCCGGGGCGGTCGAGATCGACCCCGCGGTCCGCCGCAGGATCTACCGGCTGATGGTGGAGGGCCGGGCCTTCGAACGGCGGGCCCACGACCTGTTCCTCGAGGGCCTGATCAAGGGCACCTCCCACCTCGCCCACGGCCAGGAGGCGGTGGCCGCCGGGTTCGCCGCGGCGATGCGGGAGGACGACCTCACGTTCTGCACCTACCGCGGCCACCTCCACACGCTCTACCGCGGCGCCCCGATGGAGGCGCTCATGGCCGAGCTGATGGGGCGGGCCACCGGGATCTGCGGGGGGAAGGGTGGCTCCATGCACCTCACCGACGTGGCCCACGGCGCGATGGGCTCCTACGCGATCGTGGGGGCCCACATGCCGATCGCGAACGGGGCGGCCTGGGCGGCGCTCGAGCGCGGCACCGGGCAGGTCGTGGTCTGCTTCTTCGGCGACGGGGCCACCAACATCGGGGCGTTCCACGAGGCGCTGAACCTCGCCGCCGTCTGGAAGCTCCCCGTGGTCTTCGTCTGCGAGAACAACCTGTACATGGAGTACACGCCGATCGCGCAGGTGACCGCGGTCCCGAACCCGGCGGCGGACCGCGCCGCGGCCTACGGGCTCGAGGGGATCGTGATCGACGGGAACGACGCCGACGAGGTGTACCTCGTGGCCGAGGAGTGCGTCGGCCGGGCCCGGGCCGGCGAGGGACCGTCGCTGGTGGAGGCCAGGACCTACCGCCACGGGGGCCACTCCCGCGCCGACCCCGGGACGTACCGCCCCGAGGAGGAGGTCCGGGAGTGGCTGGCCCGCGACCCGATCCCCCGCTACCGCGAGCGGCTGCTCTCGCTCGGCTTCGAGGCCGCCGAGCTCGACCGGATGGAGGCCGAGGCCGCCGAGGCCGTGGAGCGGGCCGTGGCCGCCGCCCGGGCCGCCCCGGCGCCGCCCCCCGAGGCGCTGTCCACGAACCTGTGGGCCGACGGAGGGTCCTCGTGGCGGAGCTGACGTACCGGCAGGCCGTGGCCCGCGGCATCGCCCAGGAGATGGAGCGGGACCCGACCGTCTACTTCATCGGCGAGGACGTGGCCGCGGCGGGCGGGGTGTTCAAGACCACCGAGGGCCTCCTCGAGCGGTTCGGGCCGCGGCGGGTCCGCGACACGCCCATCTCCGAGCAGGCCATCGTGGGGGCGATCATGGGCGCCGCGATGAACGGGCTCCGCCCGATCGCCGAGATCATGTTCAGCGACTTCTTCGCGGTCTGCTGGGACCTGGTCGCGAACCAGATCGCCAAGACCCGCTACATGACCGATGGGCAGGTGAAGCTCCCGCTCGTGATCCGCTCGGCGAACGGCGGCGGCGTGCGGTTCGGGGCCCAGCACTCCCAGAGCGTCGAGGCCTGGGCGATGCAGATCCCCGGGCTCAAGGTCGTCGTGCCCTCCACCCCGACCGACGTGATCGGGCTGCTGGCCGCGGCGGTCCGCGACGACGACCCGGTGATCGTCCTCGAGCCCAAGGCGCTCTACGCGATGAAGGAGGACGTGCCGGAGGGGGAGATCGTGGACCGCCTGGGGAGGGCGGCGGTCCGCCGGGAGGGGTCGGACCTCACGATCGCCGCGCTCGGCGCGATGGTGCCGAAGGCCCTGGAGGCCGCCGAGCGGCTCGCGGCCGAGGACGGGCTCTCGGCCGAGGTGATCGACGTCCGCTCCCTCGTGCCGCTCGACGTCGGGACGATCCTCGGTTCGGTGGAGAAGACCGGGCGCCTCCTCACCGTCGAGGAGAACCCACGGCTCTGCGGGTGGGGGGCGGAGGTCGCCTCGATCGTGGCCGAGGAGGCCTTCTGGAGCCTGGACGGACCGATCGTGCGGGTCACCACCCCGCACCTCCCGCTCCCGGCGGCGGACGCCCTGGAGGACCTGGCGATCCCCTCGGTGGAGCGGATCGTGGAGGCGGCCCGGGGGGCGCTCGGTCGGGATCGATAGGCGTCGTCCGTCCCCGCGGATCGGCCGGTGGGAACATCTGGACGCCGGGCCGGGAGGGGTCTACGTTCGTGCCGAGCGAGCCGTGGACCGTCGGGGGAGGTGGTGACGGTGGCTGCGGACGGTGAGCTGGCCTACATGACCGCGGCGGAGCTCGCGGAACGGATCCGACGCCGGGACCTGTCACCCGTCGAGGTGGTGGAGGCCGCGATCGAACGCATCGAGCAACGGAACCCCAGCCTCAACGCGTTCGTCTTCAAGGGCTACGACGATGCCCGCGAGCGCGCCAAGTGGGCCGAGCGGGCGTTGGTCTCCGGCGAGGAGGTCGGACCGCTCCACGGCGTGCCCACGGCCATCAAGGACCTGTTCGACTTCAAACCAGGCTGGCCGGCGACGTTCGGGGGGATCCGAGCCTTCAAGGGCCACGTCGTCGACCTCTACTGTTCGTTCGCCGAGCGGGTCGAACGGGCCGGGGCGATCATCCTGGGCAAGACCAACAGCCCCGTCATGGGGTTCCGAGGGACCTGCGACAACTACCTGTTCGGTCCGAGCCGGAACCCCTTCGACACCTCCCGCAACACGGGCGGCTCCTCGGGGGGCAGCGCGGCCGCCGTCGCCGACGGCCTCGTCCCTATGGCCGAGGGCACCGACGGGGGTGGCTCGATCCGCATCCCTGCGTCCTGGTGCGGGGTCTACGGGTACAAGGCGTCCTTCGGCCGGATCCCGCTCGTGGTGCGGCCGAACGCCTTCGGGGGCCTGACCCCGTTCATCTTCGAGGGCCCCATCACCAGGACGGTGGAGGACGCCGCGCTGATCCTCACCGCCCTGGCCGGTTACGACCCCAGGGACCCCTTCAGCGTGGAGGAGCGGATCGACTTCCTCCCGGCCCTCCGTCGATCGATCAGGGGCTGGAGGATCGCCTTCAGCCCGAACTTCGACGTCTTCCCGGTCGACGACCTGGTCGAGCAGACCGTGGTGGGCGCGGTGAAGGCCTTCGAGGAGGCCGGCGCCATCGTGGAGGAGGTGCGGCTCGGGATCGCCCGCGATCAGCGGGAGCTCTCGGACCTGTGGTGCCGGCTGATCATGCCCCTGAACATCGAGGTGCTCGAGAACTTCAAGGCCCAGGGCGTCGACCTCCTCCGGGACCATCGGGAGGACCTGCCGCCCCGGTACCTGCGGTGGGTCGAGGAGGGGTACAGGCTGACGGCGCTGGACGTGGCGCGCGACCAGCAGGCCCGCTCGGAGATCTTCGACGCCATCCAGGCGGTCTTCGAGACCCACGACCTGCTGGTCACGCCGACCCTGGCCTGCCTGCCGGTGGAGAACGCCGCGGACGGCGACACCGTGGGCCCGGATCGGGTGAACGGGGTCGAGGTGGACCCGCTCATCGGGTGGTGCCTGACGTACCTCGTCAACTTCTCAGGCCACCCCGCGGCCTCGATCCCGGCCGGCCTCGCCGACGGGCTGCCCGTGGGCATGCAGATCATCGGGCGCCGGTACGCGGACGCCGACGTGCTGGCCGCGAGCGCAGCCTTCGAGCGGCTCCGGCCCTGGCACGAGACCTACCGGATCTGTCGCGAGCGTCCGATCTGAGTCTGAGGGGCGCCTCGGCTGCGAGGCGGTCTTCCAGGGGCCGGCCGGGAGCCGGGCCCGCCCGCGGGAGGGCTAGGCACCCGTCTCCCGCCGGAGCAGCTCGGCGATCGCACTCATGTCGGCCTCCCCGAGGCCGGCGGCGATCGCGGCGGCCACGACCCGGCGGTTCGCCTCGGCCTGTTCCATCCGGAGCCCGACCCGCTCGGCGAGCCCGAGGATCAGGTCGAGGTCCTTGGCCACGAGCCCCAGGCTGAACGCCACCGGGGCCTCCCCGGGCCGCTCGAAGGCGGGGCGCTTGTACTGGACGAACGGGGCCCCGGCGGCGCTCGCAGCGAACACCTCGTAGGCGCGGTGCCGCTCCACGCCCGCCCGTTCCGCGAGGACCAGGGCCTCCGAGAGCGCCTGGTTCAGGGCGTGGACGATCGCGTTCACCGCGAGCTTCATCGTGGCCCCCGCCCCGAGCCCCCCGACGTGGAAGATCCGGGCGGCCAGGGCGGCGAGCACCGGCCGGGCCCGCTCCAGGGCGGCGGCGTCCCCCCCGGCCATCACCGTGAGCTCGCCCCGCTCCACGAGCGGCACGCTCCCCGAGACCGGCGTGTCCAGGAGCGCCGCGCCCCGGGCCCGCACGAGCGGCTCCACGTCCCGCACCGTCCCGGGGTCGATCGTGCTGGTCTCGCAGACCACGGCGCCGGCCCGCAGGCCGGCGGCGAGCCCGTCCGCGCCGCCGTAGACGGCCCGCACCGCGGCGTCGTCGGCGAGGGAGGAGATCACGACCCCGGCCGCGGCCGCGGCCTCCCGCGCGGTCCCCGCGACCGCCGCCCCCGAGGCCCGCGCCACGGCCTCCGAACGGGCACGGGTGCGGTTGTAGACCGTGACCGGGAACCCCGCCGAGCGGAGGCGCGCGACCATCGCGCTCCCCATCCGCCCGGCCCCGACGACGGCGACCGGGAGGGGCTCCGCGCTCACCGGGCCCGGACCACCCGACGGACCCGCCGCGGCCGCGCACCGCGCCGCCCCGGCGGCCCCTCCCGCATCCAGCCGCGCGGCGCGTGCGCGCCCGCCCGCCCGCTCACGTGAGCATCCACCCGCCGTCCAGGCGGAGCTCCTCGCCGTTCACGCCGGTGTTCTCGAGCAGGAACCGGACCCCGTCGGCGACCTCCGCCATCGTCACCAGGCGCCCGAGGGGCGTCCGCGAGACGAACCGCTCGAGGACCTCCGGCGGCCTCGCGCTCCAGTACGGGCTGTCGCCCACGATCCCCGGGTGGATCGCGTTCACCCGGATCGGCGCCAGCTCGATCGCGAGGGCGCGCACCAGCCCGGAGACCGCCCCGTTCACCGTGGAGACCGTCACCGAGCCCGGGTAGGGCCGGTCCTTGGCCAGGCCGCCGAACAGCACGATCGCGCTCCGCTCGTCCATCCGGTCCACGAGCGCGTGGACGACCTCCGTGTAGCCCACGAGCTTGAGGCGGGCCAGCCGCTCGGCCCGGTCCACCGCGTAGTCGCGGACCGAGTTCTCGTCGCGATCGATCGCCGCGAGCACGAGGTAGCGGACGGGCCCCACCGCGGAGAGGTTCCCCGCGATCTCCTCGGGCCGCGTGAGGTCCAGGGCGAGCCCCTTCACCGACCCGCCGAGCTCCCTGGCCACGGCCTCGGCCCTGGCCGCGTCGCGCCCGGTGATCACCACCTCGGCCCCCCGCTCCGCGTAGCGGCGGGCGACCTCCCGCCCGAGCCCCGACGTGCCTCCGACGACGACCACGCTCCCGTCCATCGCTCACCTCACCGTCCCCTCCGACTCACGCCAACCGGTCCCGCAGGTAGTCCCAGTCCCGGGTGAACCGGTAGGAGTGCCGGGCCGGGGGCTGCGGCGCCTGGGTCTCGAGCCACCGCACCACCCCCGGCCCCGGGTTCGAGAACCCGTGCACGCAGCCGACCCCCGCCCACGCGCAGTCCCCGGCCTCCAGCCGGTACCGTTCCCCGTCGAAGACGGCGTCCACCCGGCCCTCCAGGATCAGGTAGGTCTCCTCGAGCGGGTGGTCGTGGGTCCCGGCCACCCCCTCCGGCCGGTACTGGACCATGAACATCGTGGAGAGCTGGGCCCCGAGGTCGGTGTCCACCATCATCTTCACGGTGATCCCGCTGTAGACGAGGAGCGCCGTCCGCATGCTGGCGGAGACCGCGAGGTGCTCCTGGGTCTGCTTGTCGACCTCCATGTTCCAGGGGTCGATGTGGCCGAGCGAGCGGGTGCGCGGGTCGCGGACGTCCACCGGGACCGGCTCGCGCTCCGGGAGGGCGGGGACGTCGAACGTGTCCCCGCCGTGCCGCGCCCTGGGCTGCGGCGCCTGCATCTCGGCCCACCGCGCCGGCCCGCCCCCGTCGTTGCGGATCATGTGCGGGACCCCCACCGGCACCACGCCGTAGTCGCCGGCCCGCAGCCGCCAGGCGCCCTCGGGGGTGGCGAGGACCAGCTGGCCCTCGAGGACGTGGAAGCTCTCCTCGAACGAGTGGACGTGGGCGTCGACCGCCCCGCCCGGCTCGAGCTCGCAGAGCCCGAACCCGGTGTGGACCGCGGCCGACTCGTCCACGATCGCCCAGCGCCGGAACCCGCGGCTCCGCCGGTCCCAGCCCTCGGGGACCTCGTAGCGGGCCTCGGCGGCGCGCCGGACGAGGTGCCGCGACCTCACGCCTGCTGCTTCCTGCGCTGGACCTCCGCGAGCAGGCGGTCCCGGGCCTCCTCGACCTGCCGGCGGGCGCGCTCCGCATCGGCCACGAGCTCCCCGTCCCGCTTCACGATCCGGCCGTCCACGAACACGGTCTCGACGTTCGAGACGTCGGCGCAGAGCGTGACCGCGGCGACCGGGTCGTGCACGGGCGCGACGTTGATCGCGGTCGCGTCGATCACCACGACGTCCGCCTTCTTGCCCGGGGTGAGCGACCCGATCCGGTCCTCCAGCCCCACGACGTGGGCCCCGTTCACCGTGGCCATCTCGAGCAGCTGGCGGGCCGTGAGGAGCCCCTGCGCCGGCTCGTTCTTCTGCCAGAAGACCTCGTTGGCGCGGGCCCGCTCGCAGGCGAAGATGCAGTGCATCTCGGAGAACAGGTCGCCCGAGACCGTGGTGACCACGTCCCGGCTGATCCCCGGGCGGAGCCCCTCCTGCATCGCGCGGACCACCGGCGGCCAGCCGTGGCCCATCTGCATCTCGATCTGGGCCGCGATCGACACCGTGCCGCCCGCGTCCGCCAGGAGCCGCCACTCCTCGTCGGAGAGGTAGCAGCAGTGGATGAACGTGGTCGGCGCCCAGTCCAGGACGCCGAGGTCCGCGAGCTGCTTCACCATCCCGAACCGCCCGGCCAGGCGCCCCATCGCCACGTGGATCGTGACCGGGATCCCGAGGTCCCGGGCCAGCCCCCACTCCTCGCGGACCACGTCGTCCACGCAGAAGCCGGGGCCCCGCGTGGCCAGCGCCATCGTGAGCAGCCCCTCGTCGGAGGAGAAGTAGGTCTCCCGCACCCGGCGGACGTCGTCCGCGGGGACCGCGATCTTGCTCTCGAACCAGTAGTCCTGGAGCGAGGTGTTGGCGCTCCCGTAGGCGTACTGGGCCCGGATCCCCGCCTCCTTCAGGCCCTGGATCGCGGCGTCGGGGTGCTCCGGGGTGTTGTTGATGTGCGACCAGTCCACGAGCGTCGTGATCCCCGCGTTGAGGCACTCGAGGGCCCCGGCCAGGTTGCTCGCGTACACGTCCTCCGGGCGGTAGACGGGCGCGAACGTGTCGAGGATCTCGACGAAGTAGTCGTCGAGGGTCGCGTTCGGCGCCACCCCCCGGATCGCCGCCTCCCACGTGTGGCGGTGGGTGTCGACGAAGCCCGGCACCACGATCTTCCCCGAGCAGTCGATCACGCGGGCCTCGGCCTCCACCCGGGGCTGGACCGCCGCGATCCGGTCGTCCTCGATCAGGACGTCGCCGGTCGGGAGGTCGCCGATCCCCGGGTCCATCGAGAGGACCGTCCCGCCCCGCAAGAGCGTGCGTTCGGCCATCGCTCCCTCCCCCTACCTCGAGCCGACCACCGGACGATACCGCGGGTGCTCAGTGACAGTAAAGTCGTGCCAAGCCACACTGTTCCCCCTGTGCGGCACCGCCAGCGTCGGAAGGGCCCCCTCGCGGCGCCGGCCCAGCGGGCTCGCTCCTCCGCGGCCCGCCACGAGGACCCGCGTCACAGCGCCTCCAGGGCCGCCGGCAGCTCGGCGAGGGAGCGGATCGCCGCGTCCGACTCGGCCAGCTGCTCGGGCGTCGGGTCGTCGGGGGCCTCGCCCCGGAGGACCCAGACCGTCCGCATCCCGACCGCCCTCGCCGGCCGGACGTCGTGGTCGAGGCGGTCCCCCACCATCGCGGCCCGGCCGGGCTCGGCTCCCGCCAGCTCCAGGGCCCGAGCGAACAGCCGGGGATCGGGCTTCTCCAGCCCCACGTCCTCCGAGACGACCCACACGTCGAACGCGTCGGCCAGGCCGTCGCGCTTGAGGGCCTCGCGGACCGCGCTCGGCTGGTTCGCCACGATCCCCAGCCGGTAGCCGGCCCCCCGGAGGGCCGCGACGGCCTGGCGCGCGTCCGGGTACAGGTCCTCGCGCCCGTACCGCCACCAGCGGGACGCCCGCCGCTCCACCTCGCGGAGGTCGGCGGCGGGCCCGAGGAACCGCGCCGTGAGCCGCCGCCGGAACGAGCCGGCCTGGAGCGCGCGGCACTCGGCGTAGGCGCGGTCGAACTCCTCGTCGGCGAAGGACGCGCCCAGCTCCCGGAGGGCTCGGCGGAGCGCGTCCCGGTAGCGGGCGTCGGTGTACAGCACGCCCCCGACGTCGAGGAAGACGACGTCCAGGTGCCGGCTCACCGCGTGGACCTCTACTCCCGGCCCACCGACCCCGCGCCGGCGCGCTCCCGGAGGAGCGCGAACGCCCCCGGGTCGGTGGTGCAGCAGCCGAGGCGGACCGGGTCGTACCGCGTCCCGTGGCAGTCGGAGGCGCCGGTCGGGATCAGGCCCAGGCGGCGGGCGAGGGCCCGGTAGCGCTCCCGCTGCTCCGGCGTGTGGTCCGGGTGGTCGACCTCGAGCCCCGCCATCCCCCGCTCGGCCATCTCCACGACCAGCTCCTCGGGGACCTCCCGCTCGCCGCCCCACATCCCGGGGTGCGCGAGCACGCACACGCCGCCCGCCCGCCGGATGAGCTCGAGCGCGTCGAGGGGGTGGAGCGCGTGCTTGGGGACGTAGGCCCGCCCGCCGTCGGCGATGAACGCCTCGGTGAACGCCTCCTCCTCCGTGCGGACGATCCCCGCCTCCACCATCGCCTGCGCGATGTGCGGTCGGACGATCGGGGCCGGGCCGGCGATCTCCCGCACCCGCTCCATCGAGATCGGGTACCCGAGCTCCCGGAGCCGCTCGACCATCAGCTCCCCCCGCCGCTCGCGGGCCTCCCGGAGCCGTGCGAACTCCGCACCGAGCTCGGGGTGGTCGGGGTCGACCCAGTAGCCGAGCACGTGGACGCTGGCCCCGTCCAGCTCGGCCGAGAACTCCACCCCCTGGACCACCTCCGGCCACCCGCCGGCCGCCTCGATCGCCTCGCGGACCCCGTCGGTGGTGTCGTGGTCGGTGATGGCGATCACCGAGAGCCCGCGGTCGCGGGCCAGCGCCACCACCTCCGAGGGGGCGAAGGTCCCGTCGGAGCGGCTGGTGTGGACGTGGAGGTCGATCCCGCCCATGGGACGCCCATGCTCCCACGGGCCCCGTCCCGCGTCAGGCCCGGGCCGCTCCCGCCGGGATCAGCCCTCGAGCTTCGCGGACAGCTCGACCCGGACGTTCCCCTCGAGGGCCCGGGAGATCGGGCACCCGACGCTCGCGGCCTCGGCGGCCCGCTGGAACCCCGCCTCGTCGGCGCCCGGCACCTTGCCGGTCACCTCGAGGTGCATCGCCGTGACCCGCCACCCGGCGTCGGTCCTCTCGAACGACGCGGTGGCCCGGACGTCGAGGCGCTCCGCCGGGTGCCCGGCCTTGGCGAGCTCGTTCGAGAGGGCCATCGAGAAGCACGCGGCGTGGGCCGCCGCCAGGAGTTCCTCGGGGCTCGTCCTGCCCTGCGGCTCCTCGGCGCGGGAGGCCCAGGTGACGGGCATCCCGACGAGCACCTGGCTGCTCTCGGTCCAGACCTGGCCGCTCCCCTCGGAGAGGTCCCCCTCCCAGACCGCCCGGGCCGTCCTCGTCGTGGCCATCGCCCCTCCTTCCCGTCACGCGGACACCCCGATGCTACGGGTCCCGCGCGGGGGACGACCGCCCCCGGGGAGGTCGGACGACCGCACCGGGGCCCCGGGGGGCTACCCGCCGCGGGCCACCACCCGCCCCGCCCCCATCTCGCGGGAGAGGCCCCGCGCCGCCTCCTTCACCGCGGCGATCAGGTGGTCCGAGGGACCGTCGGGCAGGAGTCGCTCCACCGGCCCCCCCACGCCGATCGCGCCCACCACCTGGCCCAGGTGGTCGAACACGGGCGCCGCGATCGCCGCCTCCCCGATGATCGCCTCCTGGTCCTCCAGGGCCACCCCCATCAGCGCGACCCGGTCGAGCTCCCGCCCGAGCGCCTCGGGGTCGGTGAGGGTCCGGCCGGTGAGGCGCGCCAGCGGGGCCCCGAGCAGGTCCGGCCGTCGGTCCCGGTCGAGGTAGGCCACGATCGCCTTCCCCAGCGCGCAGGCGTGCCAGGGGATCGCGTTGCCCACCTCCAGGATCTGGAGCGAGTCGTCGGGCCGGAACACGTGGTGGACGACGAGGACGCTCGTGCCGTTCAGCACCCCCACCCGGACCGCCTCCATCGCCCGGGAGGCGAGCGAGTCCGCCCACATGAGCGACCGGGCCCGGAGCTCGTGGTTGTCGAGGAAGGCGTTGCCGAGCTGGAGCAGCGCGGGCCCGAGCCGGTACTTCCCGCTGCCCGGGTCCCGCTCGACGAGCTCCTCCGCCTCGAGCGTGCGGAGGAGCCCGTGGACCGTCGCCTTGGCGAGCCCCAGGCGCTCGGCGAGCTCCGTGACCCCCATCCGGGAAGGACCCGACCCGAGCGCCCGGAGGATCGCGGCCGCCCGCCGGACCGACCGGATCACGGGGAGCGACCTTCCTCCACCGCCCGCTCGAGCGCCCGGAAGACCAGCGCGGTCGACGTGGCGCCGGGGTCCTGGTGCCCGATGCTCCGGGGGCCGAGGTAGGAGGCCCGCCCCTTCCGGGCCTGCATCGGGATCGTCGCCCGCATCCCCTCCTCCGCCGCCTCGCGCGCCCGGCGGATGGCCTCCGCGAGCCCGGCCCCCGCCCACAGCTCCCGCCGGAGGGCGGCGAGCCCCGGAGCGAACGCGTCCACGATCGTCTTGTCGCCCTCTGCGGCCGCCCCCAGCCGCTGGATCCCATCGAGCCCCGCCCGGAGCGCGGAGAGGAGCTCGGCGGCTCCGAACGAGGGCGCCTCCCCGAGCGCCGCCCCCGCCTGCCGGAACGCCGTGCCGTAGAGCGGTCCCGCGGCGCCGCCCACGGTGAGGACGAGCACCCGCCCCACCGCCTGGAGCATCCGCCCGGGGACCTCCTCCGCGCCGCCGTCGAGCTCCCGGAGGGCGGCGGAGAACCCGCGGTGCATGTTGATGCCGTGGTCGGCGTCCCCGATCGCCGCGTCGAGCTGGGTCAGGTAGTCCCGGTGCTCGTCGAGGAGCCGTTCGAGCGCCCGGACCCAGCGGGCCACGAAGGCCCCGTCCAGCGCGCCCAGGCCCTCCCCGGGGATCCTCGCGGAACCCGTGCTCCGCCCGGCCATCGGGCTAAGCCTGCTGAGGGACCCCCGGGCTGTCAAGGCGACGCGGGGGCGCCCTCCCCCTCCCCCGTCCGTCCACAGCTCGGTTGCGGTTGTTCAGCTGTACCGAACAGCCACCGGCATGCTGGGACGACGTGGCCCACGACCTGCGGATTTGACTTCCCGCGGCCGAGGGGTTCGCTATCCGCGGCGGCGAGGGGGCCGCTCGCCGCGCGGTCGCGCACAGAGGGGGGTGGTCATGGAGAACAGGTTCGTCTCGGAGATGGTCGGCACGGCGCTCCTGATCCTCTTCGGCGACGGCGTGGTGGCCGGGGTCCTCCTGAACCGGTCCAAGGCCCAGAACGGCGGCTGGATCGTGATCACGATGGGGTGGGGGCTCGGCGTCGCGGTCGCCGTGTACGCCGCCGGGCAGTTCAGCGGCGCCCACATCAACCCGGCCGTCACGCTCGGGCTCGCGAGCATCGGCGAGCTGCCCTGGGCCGACGTGCCGACCTACATCGGCGGGCAGTTCGTCGGGGCCTTCATCGGCGCCGTCCTCGTCTGGCTGGCCTACCTGCCGCACTGGGAGCAGACCGAGGACCCCGGCCTCAAGCTCGCCGTGTTCAGCACGGGCCCGGCGATCCGGAACTACGGCATGAACCTCGTGACCGAGATCATCGGGACCGCGGCGCTCGTCGCGGGGGTGCTCGCGATCGTCGCCAACGCGGCCCCCGGCGAGTCCGGGCTCACGCCGCTCCTGGTGGGGTTCCTGGTGGTGGCGATCGGGCTCTCCCTCGGCGGCCCCACCGGCTACGCGATCAACCCCGCGCGCGACCTCGGCCCCAGGATCGCGCACGCGGTGCTCCCGATCGCGGGGAAGGGGGACTCCGACTGGGGCTACGCCTGGATCCCGGTGGTCGGCCCGGCCGTGGGCGGCGTGCTGGGGGCGCTGCTGTTCCAGGCGCTCTGGCCGTGAGCGGGCCCGCCGGCTTTTGCGGACGGAGGTAGCCCGCGGTCCGAGGGTCCACGGGGCCGCGGGCGGAAGGGAGGAACCGAGGTGAAGAAGCTCATCAACCGCCCCGAGGACGTCGTGCGGGAGGAGCTCCAGGGGATCGCGGCGGCCCACCCCGACCTGGTGAAGGTCCACTTCGACCCCAACTTCATCTACCGGGCGGACGCCCCGGTCCAGGGCAAGGTGGCGGTGATCTCCGGTGGCGGCTCCGGCCACGAGCCGATGCACGGGGGCTTCGTCGGGATGGGGATGCTCGACGCGGCCTGCCCGGGGGAGGTGTTCACCTCCCCGACCCCCGACCAGATGTTCGAGGCCGCCAAGGCCGTCCACGGGGGCGCCGGCGTCGTCTACATCGTCAAGAACTACACGGGCGACGTGATGAACTTCGAGATGGCCGCCGAGCTCGCCCGGGGCGAGGGCATGGAGGTCGAGACGCCCCTGATCGACGACGACGTGGCCGTGCAGGACAGCCTGTACACGGCGGGCCGCCGGGGCGTCGGGACCACGGTGCTCGCGGAGAAGATCGCCGGCGCGGCGGCCGAGGAGGGCCGCCCCCTCAAGGAGGTCGCCGACATCGTCCGGAAGGTCAACGCGAACGGGCGGAGCATGGGCATGGCCCTCACGTCGTGCACGGTCCCGGCCAAGGGCTCCCCCACGTTCGAGCTCGGCGAGGACGAGATGGAGATCGGGATCGGCATCCACGGCGAGCCGGGCCGGGAGCGCAGGAAGCTCGCCCCGGCCAGGGAGATCGTGGAGACCCTCGCCACGGCGGTCGTCGAGGACCTCCCGTTCAGCTCCGGCGACCGGGTCCTGGCCTTCGTGAACGGGATGGGCGGCACCCCGCTGATCGAGCTGTACGTCGTCTACGACGAGCTCCACAGGTTCCTCGAGGGCCGGGGGATCACGATCGAACGGAACCTGATCGGCTCGTACATCACGTCCCTCGAGATGGCGGGCTGCTCGATCACCCTGCTCAAGCTGGACGACGAGCTGATCCGGCTGTGGGACGCCCCGGTGAAGACCCCGGCCCTCCGGTGGGGGGTGTGAGCGCGGTGGGGGGCCCGGCGGGCGCGGGGGGCCCGGAGGGAGCGCCGTGAGCGTCCCGTACGAGCTCGTGGTGCGGTTCATCCGTGACTACGCGCGGGCCATCGAGGAGCACCGCGACTACCTCACCGAGCTCGACTCCCCGATCGGGGACGCCGACCACGGGATCAACATGCACCGCGGGATGCAGGCGGCCCTCGCCAAGCTCGACGGCCTGGCCGCAGGCGACATCGGCACGCTCCTGCGGACCGTCGGCATGACCCTGGTGTCCACCGTCGGCGGCGCCGGGGGGCCGCTCTACGGGACCCTCTTCATGCAGATGGGCATGGCGGCGGCGGGGAAGGCCGAGCTCTCGGCCCAGGACTGGGCCGCGGCGCTCGAACGGGGCCTCCAGGGGGTGGTGAACCTGGGCAAGGCGGAGCCGGGCGACAAGACCATGGTCGACGCCCTGACGCCCGCCCGCGATGCGCTGAAGGAGGCCCTCGAGGAGGGGGCCTCCTTCGGCGACGCGCTCCGGCGGGCCGCGGCCGCCGCCGAGGAGGGCATGAAGGCCACGATCCCGATGGTCGCCCGGAAGGGGCGGGCGAGCTACCTGGGCGAGCGGAGCGCCGGCCACCAGGACCCCGGCGCGACCTCGTCCTACCTGCTGATCCGGGCGGCGGCGGACGCGTGGTCCGACGCCGACCCCTGAGGCGCTGGAGGAAGGGAGGAGCGGATGGCGCGGTACGCGGGAGCGCTCGACCAGGGGACCACCAGCACCCGGTTCATGATCTTCGACCACGGGGGGCGGGTGGTCGGCATCGACCAGAAGGAGCACGAGCAGATCTACCCGAGGCCGGGGTGGGTCGAGCACGACCCGTTGGAGATCTGGACCCGCTCGGTCGAGGTGATCGAGGGGGCGCTCGCGAAGGCCGGGGCGCAGGCCTCCGACCTCGCGGCGGTCGGCGTGACCAACCAGCGGGAGACCACGGTCGTGTGGGACCGGACGACGGGCAAGCCCGTCTACAACGCGATCGTCTGGCAGGACACCCGGACCGACCAGATCTGCAACGAGCTGATGGCCGACGGCGGCCAGGACCGGTTCCGGCCGAAGACCGGCCTCCCGATCGCGACCTACTTCTCGGGCCCCAAGATCAAGTGGATCCTGGACAACGTGGAGGGCGCCCGGGCGAAGGCGGAGGCCGGCGACCTGCTGTTCGGGAACATCGACACCTGGTGCATCTGGAACCTCACCGGCGGGCCCGACGGGGGGGTCCACGTCACGGACGTCTCGAACGCCAGCCGGACGATGCTCATGGACCTCCAGACCCTCGACTGGGACCAGGAGATCCTCGACATCCTTGGGATACCCCGCCAGATGCTCCCGCAGGTCAGGCCGTCGTCGGAGCGGTACGGGACGGCCAGGGGGGCCCTCGACGGGGTCGCGGTGGCGGGGGACCTCGGCGACCAGCAGGCCGCCCTCTTCGGTCAGACCTGCTTCTCGGTGGGCGAGGCGAAGAACACCTACGGCACCGGCTGCTTCCTCCTGCTCAACACGGGGACCGAGGCGGTGCCCTCGAAGAGCGGGCTGATCACGGGCCTCGCCTACAAGATCGGCGACCAGCCCGCCGTCTACATGCTCGAGGGATCGATCGCGATCACCGGGGCCCTCGTCCAGTGGCTCCGGGACAACATCGGGCTGATCCAGACCTCGGCGGAGATCGAGGACCTGGCCCGGGCGGTCGAGGACAACGGCGGGGTGTACTTCGTGCCGGCCTTCTCCGGCCTCTTCGCCCCGTACTGGCGGAGCGACGCGCGCGGGGTGATCGCCGGCCTCACCCGCTACGTGAACAAGGGGCACATCGCCCGCGCCACCCTGGAGGCCACGGCCTGGCAGACCAAGGAGGTCGTGGACGCGATGAACGCGGACTCCGGGGTCGAGCTCACCTCGCTCAAGGTGGACGGCGGCATGGTCTACAACGAGCTCTTGATGCAGTTCCAGGCCGACGTCCTCGGGGTCCCGGTGATCCGCCCCACCGTGGCGGAGACGACCTCGCTCGGCGCGGCCTACGCGGCGGGCCTGGCCGTGGGCTTCTGGTCCGAGGTCGAGGACCTCAGGAAGAACTGGGGGAAGGACAAGGAGTGGGACCCCCACATGCCGCGCGAGGAGGTCGAGCGGGAGTACCGGTTCTGGAAGAAGGCCGTCCAGCGCACGATGGACTGGGTCGAGTAGCGCGGGCGGCGCGCGGCGGGCCGATGGGTACCTCCGGCCCCCATCGGCCGAGGCGGAGGGGCGGGCGACGAGCCCGTCCCTCCCCGTCCCGGGGCAGGGCGGGTGCGCCGGCGCGACCGGGGGCCGCGACGGCCGGTGCCATACTCGACGCATGAGGCGCCTCGAGACCGACGTGCTCGTGATCGGCGGCGGCTCCACCGGGGCCGGCGTGCTCCGCGACGCCGCGATGCGCGGGTTCCGAACCCTCCTCGTGGAGCGGGGGGACCTCGCCACCGGGACCACCGGGCGCTTCCACGGCCTCCTCCACTCCGGGGGCCGCTACGTCGTGAAGGACCCGAAGGCGGCCCGCGAGTGCATCCACGAGAACCGGGTCCTCCGCCGGATCGCCGCCGACTGCATCGAGGACACCGGCGGGCTGTTCGTGACCACGCCCCTCGACGACCCGGCCTACGCCGACCGGTTCGTCGCGGCCTGCCGCGAGACCGGGGTCCCCTGCGAGGAGATCCCCGTCGCCCTCGCGCTCCGCCGCGAGCCCAGGTTGAACCCTCGGATCTCCCGGGCCTTCGTCGTGCCCGACGCCGCGATCGACTCCTGGAAGACCGTGTGGGCCACGGTCCGCAGCGCCCGGGAGCACGGCGGCGAGGCGCTCCCCTACCACGAGGTGCTCCGGCTCGTGGTCGAGGACGGGGCGGTGCGGGGCGCCGTGGTCCGCGACCACCGGGGCGGCGAGGACGTGGAGATCCGGGCGGGGTTCACGATCAACGCCGCCGGGGCCTGGGCCGGGAGGATCGCCCGGATGGCGGGCTGCGAGGTCGAGGTGATCCCCGGCAAGGGGATCATGATCGCGATGAACCACCGGTTGGTGAACACGGTGGTGAACCGGTGCGAGATCCCCTCCGACGGCGACATCATCGTCCCCATCCGGACGGTGTCGGTGATCGGGACCACCGACGTGCGGGTCGCCGACCCCGACCGGTGGGAGATCGAGCCCGCCGAGGTCCAGGCGATGCTCGACGCCGGCGAGAACCTCGTCCCGGGGTTCCGGCGGGCCCGCGCCCTCCGCGTGTGGGGCGGGGTGCGCCCGCTGTACCAGGAGCGGAAGGCCGCGGACACCCGCGACGTGACCCGCGCCCACACGCTCCTCGACCACCGGGCGCGGGACGGCGTGGAGCGGTTCCTCACGATCACGGGGGGCAAGTTCTGCACGTTCCGCCAGATGGCCGAGGAGACCGTGGACGCGATGTGCGCCCAGCTCGGCGTGGAGGCCCGGTGCCGGACCGCGGAGGAACCGCTCCCGGACTCGGGGGAGGCGCGGTACTACTGGCTGGGGGCCCGGGTGGCGGACCGGGAGGCGACGCTCCTCGAGGACCAGTTGATCTGCGAGTGCGAGATGATCCCCCGCCGCAAGCTCGAGGCGGCGATCCGTCGCCGGCGCACGGCCGACCTCGACGACCTCCGCCGCAGCCTGCGCCTGGGGATGGGCCCCTGCCAGGGGGGCTTCTGCATGTACCGGGCCACGGGGATCGTCCACCGCGAGCTGGGGCTCGATCCGTCCCGGGCGAACCGGGCGCTGCTCGACTTCCTCCAGGAACGCTGGAAGGGGGTGCGCCCGGTGCTCCACGGCGACCAGCTCCGACAGGCGAGGCTGGACGACTGGATCTTCCAGGGGCTCCTGGACGTGGAACACCTGCCGTCGCCTCGGCCGGCGGAGGTGGCCCGGGGATGAGGGCGGGGACCGCCCCCGGGGCGCGGGGGCCGACGCCGGGTGCGCCGGCCGGGGCCGGCCGCCGGGCCCGGGATGGGAGGGGCGCGGGGTGCGCGACGTCGTCGTGATCGGCGCCGGGGTCGCCGGCCTCACGGCCGCCATCCGCCTGGCGGAGGCGGGGCTGTCGGTCGAGGTGGTGGCCGCCGGGGTGGGGGCCACCCACCTCACGGCTGCCACCGTGGACGTGCTGGGCTACGCCCCCGCCCGGGTGGACGCCCCCGCCGAGGCCCTCCCCGCGTTCGTCCGCGACCGCCCCGACCACCCCTACGCGCGGCTCGGCCCGGAGCGGATCGCGGAGGCCCTGGACTGGTTCCGGGGCCGGGTCGCGGGGCTCGGCTACGTCGGCGGCCTCGAGCGGAACCTCCTCCTGCCCACCGCCCTCGGCGTCCCCAGGCCGACCGCCATGGCCCCCGGGACGATGGCGGAGGGCGACCTGCGCGGGGGCGGGCGGGTCCTGGTCGTGGGCTTCCGGGCGCTCAAGGACCTCCACCCGCGGCTGCTGGCGGAGAACCTCGGCCTCGCCGACGTCCCGGGCGGGCCGGTCGAGGCCCGGGCGGTCGAGCTGGCGCCCGACCTCGGCGCCGCGGACCTGAGCCCCCTGGCGATCGCCCGGCGGATGGAGGACCCCGAGGTGCGCAAGGAGGTGCTCCGGGAGCTCGAGCCGCAGGTGGCGGACGACGAGCGGGTGGCGTTCCCCGCGGTGCTGGGGCTCGAGGAGGCCCCGGCGATCTGGGCCGAGCTCCGGGACGCCCTCGGCCGGCCCGTCTTCGAGGTCCCGACGCTCCCCCCCTCGGTCCCCGGGATCCGGCTGTCCCGGGCGCTCCGGGCCGCGCTCCGCCGGGCCGGCGGCCGGCTCACGATGGGGGCGGCGGTGGGGGGGGCGGAGACGGCGGGCGGCCGTGTCGCGGCGGTCGTGACGCGGACCGGGTCCCGGCCCGTGCGGCACGCGGCGCGGTGGTTCGTGCTCGCGACCGGCGGGGTCGGCGGCGGCGGGGTGGCGTCGGACTCGACCGGGGTGTTCCGGGAGGCCGCGCTCGGGCTCCCCGTCCGGTTCCTCCCGGCGGACGGCCCGCCGTTCCTCCCCGGCTACCTCGACCCGCACCCGGCGGCCCGGGTGGGGGTGGCCGTCGACGACCGGATGCGCCCGCTCGGACCGGACGACGCGCCGGCCTTCGAGAACGTGGTCGCGGCGGGCGCGACGATCGGGGGCGCGGAGCCGTGGCGCGAGAAGTCCGGGGAGGGGATCTCGATCGCCACCGGCTACGCGGCGGCCGGCACCGTCCTCGAGGAGGCTGGGTGATGGACGGGGCGGCGACGATCGAGGAGCTGGTCCGCGGCTCGCTCGACCGCTGCGTGAAGTGCACGATCTGCGAGACCGCCTGCCCGGTGGCGGCGGTCACGCCCCTGTTCCCCGGCCCGAAGTACGCGGGCCCCCAGCTGGAGCGGTTCCGGACCGGGGAGCCTTCGCCCGACGCGTCGCTCGACCTCTGCTCGGGGTGCGGGATCTGCACCCACGTCTGCCCGCACGGCGTGAAGGTGGCCGAGATCAACGCCCTGGCCCGGGCGGCGATGAAGGCCCAGCGCGGGGTCCCCCTCCGCGACCGGATCGTCTCGCGCCCGCGCGTCTACGCGCGCCTGGCGCGCCCGGTCGCCCCGGTCGCGAACGCGCTCCTCGCCGCCGGGTGGTTCCGGGCCCTCCTCGAGCGCGCGTTGGGGATCCACCGACGGGCGCCGCTCCCGCCGTTCGCCGGGCGGAGCTTCCAGGCCTGGGCCCGCCGGCGCCGGCCCCCGGCCCTGCCGCGGGCCGTCGTCTACTTCCACGGCTGCAGCACGGACAACTTCGAGCCGCGGCTCGGCCGGATCGCCGTCGAGGTCCTCGAACACAACGGGCTCCACGTCGCGATCCCCCCGCAGGGCTGCTGCGGCCTGCCGCTCCAGTCGAACGGACTGCTCGACGACGCCCGCCGCTCGGTCCGCCGGCTCGCGGCGCGGCTCGCCCCGTACGCGCGCCGCGGCTACCCGATCGTCGCCACCTCCACCTCCTGCGGGCTCATGCTCAAGCGCGAGGCGTTGGAGGTCCTGGGCCTCGCGGACGACCCGGACCTGCGGGCGGTGAGCGAGCACCTCTACGACGTCTGCGAGTTCCTCCTGCTGCTCCACGAGCGCGGCGAGCTGCGGACCGACCTCCGCCCGGTGGAGCTCACGCTCCCCTACCACGCCCCCTGCCAGCAGCGCGGGCACGGGGTCGGGAAGCCCGCGCTCGAGCTCCTCTCGCTGGTCCCCGGCCTGCGCGTCGTGGAGTCGGACGTGGAGTGCTGCGGGATCGCGGGGACCTACGGCGTGAAGCGGGAGAAGTACGAGGTGGCGATGGCCGTCGGCGAGCCGCTCTTCCGGCTGGTCCGCGAGGCCGGGGCCGACGCGGCCGCCTGCGACAGCGAGACCTGCCGGTGGCAGATCGCGCACGCCACGGGGGTCCCGGTCCTCCACCCGATCGAGGTCCTCCACCGCGCCTACGGCCTGGGCCACCCCTCCTGAGGCGGCCCCATGGTCGGCATCGTCATCGTCTCCCACAGCGCGGCCCTCGCCGAGGGGACCGTGGAGCTGGCCCGGGCCATGGCCGGGCCCGAGGTGGCGATCGAGGCCGCCGGCGGGCTCGAGCTGCCGGACCGCCCGGTGGGCACCGACGCCGCCCTGGTCGCGAAGGCGATCGACCGAGCCTGGTCGGACGACGGGGTCCTGGTCCTCATGGACCTGGGGAGCGCCGTGCTCTCCGCCGAGATGGCCCTCGAGCTCCTCCCGGAGGACCGGCGGGGCCGCGTCCTCCTCTGCGACGCGCCCCTCGTGGAGGGCGCGGTGGCCGCCGCCGTCAGCGCCAAGCTCGGGCATCCGCTGGCGGAGGTGGCGCGCGAGGCCCGACGCGGGCTCGCGTCGAAGGTCGCGCACCTGGGGGGCGCGGCCGGGGCGGTCGGAGAGGGGGCGGTCGCGGAGGGGACGGTCGCGGAGGGCGCCGAGGGGGGGCCGGAGGAGGAGCTCCGCCTCCTGGTCCGGAACCCGCTCGGGCTCCACGCACGCCCCGCGGCCCGGTTCGTCGAGACCGCGGCGCGCTTCCGGGCCGACGTCCGGGTCGTGAACGCCACCGCCGGGCGAGGCCCGGCCCCGGCGCGGAGCCTCACGGCGGTGGCCGGGCTCGGGGTCCGCCGGGGTCACGAGATCGTCGTACGGGCCCGGGGGCCCGAGGCACGTGAGGCCCTCGAGGCGATCCGCGCCCTCGCGGAGGCGGGCTTCGGCGACGAGGGCGAGGGGGCCCCGGGGGCGGCCGCGCCCCTCCCCGCGGCGTCGGCGGCGGTCCGTGCGGAGGAGGCCGTGCCCCCGCCGGCCCCGGGCACCGTGCTCCGCGGGCTGGCGGCGTCCCCCGGCCTCGCCCTCGGCCCGGCCCGGTGCCTCCGCCCTCCCGAGCCCGAGCTCCCCCCGGCTCGGGTGGACGAGCCCGCCGCCGAGCTCGAGCGGCTCCGCGCAGCCATCGACCGGGTGGCTCAGGAGGTCCGGAGCCTCCGGGACCGGGTGGCCGCCGCCGGCCGGCCCCGGGAGGCGGAGATCTTCGACGCCCACCTGTTGGTCCTCTCCGACGAGGCCCTGCTCGAACCGGCCCGGCGGGCCGCGGCCGCCGGGGCGAACCCGGTCCGCGCCTGGCTCGGCGCCTGCGAGGACGCGGCCCGGGCCTGGGAGGCGGTCGAGGACGAGTACCTCCGGGCCCGGGCGTGGGACCTCCGGGGCATCGCCCGGCAGGTCCTCGACGCCCTGGCCGGCGAGCCGCCCCCCGCGATCGGGGGCGAGGGCGTCGTGATCGCGGCCGACCTCACGCCGGCCGAGACCGTCCGCCTGGACCGCGCGCTGGTCCGGGGGATCGCGACCGCCCGGGGCGGCCCCACCTCCCACACCGCGATCCTCGCCCGCTCCCTCGGCATCCCCGGCGTGGTCGGGGTGGGTCCCGGCCTCCTGGGGGTCGCGGAGGGGACCCCGCTCGCCCTCGACGGCGAGCGCGGCGAGGTCCACGTGGACCCCCCGGCCGAGGTGGCCCGGAGTTTCGAGGCGCGGGTCCGGGAGCGGGCCGAGGCCGAGCGGCGGGCCCGGGCCGCCGCCCGGGCCCCGGCCGCGACCCTGGACGGCGTCGGGGTCGAGGTGGCGGCCAACGTCGGGCACCCCGACGAGGCGCGGGTCGCGGTCGGGTTCGGCGCCGATGCCGTCGGGCTGTTCCGGACCGAGTTCCTGTTCCTCGAGCGCGACCGGATGCCCTCGGAGGAGGAGCAGGAGGCCGCCTACCGCGCCGCCGCCCGGGCGCTCGGGGGACGCCCGCTCACGATCCGGACCCTCGACGTCGGGGCCGACAAGCCCCTGCCCTACCTGCGCCTGGCGCCGGAGGCCAACCCGTTCCTCGGCGTCCGGGGGATCCGGCTGGCCCTGGCCGAGCCCGAGGTCCTCCGCGCGCAGCTCCGGGCGATCCTCCGCGTGGCGGCGGACCACCCGGTGCGGGTGATGTTCCCGATGGTGGCCACGGTCCGCGAGCTGCGGGAGGCACGCCGGATCCTCGAGGAGGAGCGGGCGCGCCTCGGCGGGCCCTCCCTCGAGGTCGGCGCGATGATCGAGGTCCCGGCCGCCGCGCTCCGGGCGGACGCCCTGGCCGCGCTCGTGGACTTCCTCTCGATCGGGACCAACGACCTCACCCAGTACGCGCTCGCCGCGGAACGAGGGAACGAACGGGTGGCCGGCCTCGCCGACCCCCTCCACCCGGCCGTCCTCGCGCTGGTCCGCGCCACGGTCGAAGGGGCGGCCAACCACGGCCGGTGGGTCGGGGTCTGCGGGGAGGCGGCCGGCGAGGAGGTTGCGGTCCCCCTCCTCCTGGGGCTCGGGGTCCGCGAGCTCTCCGTCGCCCCGCCCCGGATCCCCGCGGTGAAGGAGGCGGTCCGGCGGACCCGGGCGGCCGCGGCCCGCGAACTCGCCCGCCGCGCGCTCGGCCTCGCCGAGGCCGACGAGGTGCGGCGCCTCGTGGCCGAGGCGACGGGCGGAGCCCCCTCGTCCGCGCCGGCCGGCGGCGCCCGCTAGTATCCGGGCCGGTGGAGCGCACGCGTGAGCGCCGGGCCGCCGCCCTGCTGAACCGCATCACGTACCTGCGGGTCGCGCTGGTCCCCGCGGTGATGGGGCTCGTCCTCGCCGCCGCCGAGGTGCCCCACGCGTACGGGCTCGCGGCCGCGCTGTTCGGCCTCGCCGCGGCCACCGACTTCCTCGACGGGTTCCTCGCCCGCCGTTGGGCCGCGACCACCACGCTCGGGAGCTTCCTCGACACGACCGCGGACAAGCTCCTGGTCACCGGCGCCCTGATCGCGCTCGTCGCCGTGGGCCGGGCCTCCCCGTGGGTCGCGACCGTGATCGTCGGCCGCGAGCTCGTGATCCTCGGCCTCCGCGGCGCGGTCGCGGCAGACGGGACGGTGATCCGGCCGTCGATCTGGGGGAAGCTCAAGGCCAACGTCCAGTTCGTCGCCGTGCTGCTCGCCCTCCTCCGCACCCCGGAGCGCCTCGGCCCCCTCTACCCCGACGAGTACGCGATGATCGCCGCGGCCGCCATCACCGTGATGTCGGCGGCGGACTACCTCGCGAGGTTCGGCCGGGTCTTCTCCTCCGGCGGGCGCCGCTGACGCGCGTGGCGGGCGACGTCCTGGTCACCGGGGGGTCGGGGTTCGTCGGCGGCGCGGTGCTCGCGCGCCTGGTGGCGGAGGGCCGGCCGGTCCGAGCCCTGGCGCGGTCGGAGGGCGCGGCCCGGGCCGTCGAGGCGGCCGGGGCGCGGGCCGTCCGCGGCGACGTGCTCGACCCCTCGTCGCTCCTCGAGGCCATGCGGGGCTGCGACGTGGTGTTCCACGCGGCCGGGGTCAACGCGATGTGCCTCCCGGACCCGGGACCGATGCTGCGGACGAACGTGGAGGGGACGGCGAACGTCCTCCGCGCGGCGGCGGCGGCCGGGGTCCGCCGGGTGGTCCACACCTCCTCGGCCTCGGCGATCGGCGAGCCGGCCGGCACGGTGGGCCGGGAGGACACCCCCCACCGCGGGACCTACCTCTCCGCCTACGAACGCTCGAAGCACCTCGCGGAGCGCCGGGCGCTCGAGCTGGGGCGGGCCCTGGGGCTGGACGTGGTGTGCGTGAACCCGGCCTCGGTCCAGGGCCCGGGCCGGGTCACCGGGACCGCCCGCCTCCTGCTCGCCGTGGCGCGGGGGCGCCTCCCGTTCCTCGTCGACGCCCGGTTCAGCGTGGTCGACGTGGCCGACTGCGCCGAGGGCCACCTCCTCGCCGAGCGGCGGGGGACGCCCGGGCAGCGGTACCTGCTCTCGGGGGCGACGCTCACGGTCCGGGAGGCGCTCGACCTGTTCGCCCGGGTCGCGGGGTTCCGCCCCCGGGCGCGGTTCCTGCCCCCCCGGGCCGCCCTCGGGGTCGCGGGCGTCGTGGAGCTCGCCGCGGGGCTCCTCGGCCGCCGGGCGCCGATCTGCCGGGAGGTGGTGCGCACGCTCCTGCACGGGCACGCCTACGACGGATCCCGGGCGGAGCGGGAGCTGGGCCTCCGCTACACCCCGGTCGAGGAGACCCTCCGCCGCGCGCTCGAGTGGTACCGGGCGCGGGGGCTGCTGCCGGCGCCCGACCGGCGGCCCGGCGCCGGCGCCGCGTAGGATGGGCCCACCCGGGAGGCCCGGAGGAGCCGTGGACCAACAGCAGCCGGACCGGAACCTCGCGCTCGAGCTCGTGCGGGTGACGGAGGCCGCCGCCCTCGCAGCGGGCCGGTGGATCGGCCGGGGCGACGAGGAGGCGGCCGACCGCGCCGCGGTCGACGCGATGCGGATCATGGTGGACACGGTCGCGATGGACGGCGTGGTCGTGATCGGGGAGGGCGAGAAGGATCGCGCGCCGATGCTCTACAACGGCGAGCGCGTGGGGAACGGGCAGGGGCCCGCCGTGGACGTCGCGGTCGACCCCATCGACGGCACCCGCCTCACGGCCCTGGGACAGCCCAACGCGCTCTCGGTGATGGCGCTCTCGGAACGCGGGACGATGTTCTCCCCGGGGGCCGCCGTGTACATGGAGAAGGTGGCCGTCGGCCCCGAGGCCGCGGACGCGATCGACGTCACGGCTCCCCCCGAGGAGAACGTCCGGTCGGTCGCCAGGGCCAAGGGCGTGCGCCCCGAGGAGATCACCGTGGTCGTGCTGGACCGCGACCGCCACCGCGAGCTGATCCGTCGGGTCCGCGGGGCGGGGGCCCGCGTCTCCCTGGTCCCCGACGGCGACGTCGCGCCGGCGATCGCCGCCGCGACCCCCACCGCCGGCGTGGACCTCCTGATGGGGATCGGCGGGACCCCCGAGGGCGTGGTGGCCGCGGCGGCCCTGAAGTGCCTGGGCGGGGCGATCCAGGGCCGGCTCTTCCCCAGGAGCGACGAGGAGCGGGCCAGGCTCGAGGAGGCCGGCCTCGACGCGGACCGGGTGCTCACCACCGAGGACCTGATCTCCGGGGAGGACGTGTTCTTCGCCGCGACCGGCATCACGGACGGATCGCTCCTCCCGGGGGTGCGGTACCACCGCGACGGCGCGACCACGTGCTCGATGGTGATGCGGTCGCGCTCGGGCACCGTCCGTTCCATCGAAGCGCACCACAGGTTCGAGAAACTCGAGCGATTCACGGGCCGCTCCTACCGGCGCTAGCCGCCTGCGCCGGCGAGCCTCCGTACGTGGAAACCGGGACGATTCGGTGTATGGTGTTCGCGCCCCGACCGAGGAGGGAAGAGCCGGATGGGTGAGCGAACGATCCTGGTTTGCGACGTGTGCGGGGAGCCGGCGGCGGAGACCGTCACGATCAGGGTGGGGAGACGCAACCTCGTGAAGGACCTGTGCGCCACCCACGTCGCCGAGCTCGTGAAGGGCGCCCGCCGCCCGCGCCCCGGGCGGCGGAAGGGGACGGTCGCGAAGCCGGAGGCCGCCCGGAAGACGGCGGCGAAGCGCTCCAGGTCGACCCGCGGTCGCCGTCGCGCGAAGCGCGCGACGGCCGCCGGCGACTAGGGCCCCGGCTCCTCGCGATCGTCCCGCCCGGGCAGCCCGTAGACGCCGACCCCGAGCTTGAGGAGCCGCCGCTCCCGCGCGCCCCGCGCGAGGGCGGCGAGCAGTTCCCGCCGCACGTCCGGGGTCGCGAACGGATCGAGGTACCCGCGACGGAGCGCGCGGTCCTGGATCACGGTCCAGTGGAGCGGGCGGCCCTCCTCCCGGAGCACCGCGAGGGCGGCGTCGAGGGCGTCCATCACAGCGGCCGGGCGGCGGGGATCACCGCCTCCGCGAACAGCTCCACCATCCCGGGGTCGAAGATCGCGAACGGGACCGAGGCCGCCCCCACGATCACCTCCCCCACGCCGAGCGCGGCGAAGGCGGCGAGCCGTTCGACGACCCGTTCCGGCGTCCCGGTGAGGGTATCGACCGCGTAGGCGTCGAGGAGCTCGCCGTCGAGGGCCCCGCCCGGGGCCCACCGCTGGAGGGCCCGGAACCGCGCGACCAGGTCCCGCTCGTCCTCCCCGACGAGCGTGGCGAGCCCCAGCGAGAGCCGGAGCGTCGACGGGTCCCTCCCCTCCTCCTCGCAGATCCGCCGTGCGGCCGCGACCCGCTCCCCGTAGGCCTGGGGGGTCCACCGCCACACGGTGTTCCACCCGTCGGCGTGGCGGGCCGCGAGCCGGAGCGCCCGCTCCCCGCCCTTGGCGCCGATCCAGATCGGCGGGCGGGGCCGCTGGGCGGGCGGCGGGTGGTTGTACGCATCGCGGAGCGCGACGTGTCGGCCCTCGAACGTGGCGGGACCGCCGGGGAGCAGGAGCCCGAGGGCCCGCACCGTCTCCTCGAGGATCCGGAACCGCTCCCCCGCGGTCCCGAAGCGGTAGCCGAACGCGTCGAACTCCTCCCGGTACCACCCGGCGCCGAGCCCCAGCTCCACGCGACCACCCGAGAGCAGGTCGAGCGCGGTGGCCTGCTTCGCGAGGACCGCGGGGTGGCGGAACGACGCGCAGAGCACGAGCGTCCCGAGGCGCACGCGCTCGGTGACCGCGGCGAGCCCCGCGAGCGTCGTGAGCGGCTCGAGCGACCCCTGGGGCCGGTCGGGCCCGCCGTAGCGCCCGAGCGAGAGGAAGAAGTGGTCCGAGACCCACACCGAGTCGAACCCCAGGGCCTCCGCGCGGCGGGCCCACCCGGCCACCGCGTCGAACGAGACGCGCCCGCCGTCGAGCGAGAAGTCGTAGTGCGGCAGCGCGAGCCCGAAGCGCACGGCGTCAGAGGTACCGCAGGACGTCGGCGGGGCTCGTGAGCTCGGTGCCCTCGGGGACCCGGATCCCCTTCGGCACCTTGAGCCGGGGGTAGACGGAGACGTTGCCGGCCAGGTGCACGCCCGCCTGGACCGTGACCTCGTCGCCCACGGCGCAGAACCGCTCGAGGATCGTCGGCAGCTCGGGCTCCGATCGGATCTCGGCCATCGAGCCCACCACCGACTCGCGGATCTGGGCCCCGGGGCCGACGATCGCGCCGTCCCGGATCTGGGACCGGATGATCATCGCCCCCTCCCGGACCTCGACGTCGTCGTCGAGGTTCGACTCCATGATCACCGCGCCGGGGGCGATCTCGCAGTAGCGGCCGATCCGCACGGCGGGACCGACGTGCACCGTGCCGAGCTCGAGCTTCTCGGCCAGCGTGGTCCCGGTGATCGAGTCCCGCATCGACAGCGTCTCGGGCGCGATCCACACGTTCCGCTCGGGGTCGAACGCCGGGCCCAGGAGGCGGTCCACGGACTCGAAGCGCCCGTGGAGGACGTCGACCATGGTCTCCACGTAGTCGCGGACGTTCCCCAGGTCGCCGATCCGCCGCACCGGGTACGCGTAGACCGGGAAGCCCTTCCCCACGAGCCACGGCAGGAGGTCCTTGCCGAAGTCGAGCCGCCGGGTGCGCAGCTCCCGGACCTCGGGGTGCTCGGCCAGCTCGCGGAGGACCTCGGTCTCGACGAGGTAGAAGCCGGCGTTCGTGAGGAGCGGCAGCGCTCGGAACTCCTCGTCGGTCTGCGCGCGGAAGTGCTCGCGGAGCTCGGCGAGCGTCGGCTTCTCGACGAACTCCGTCACCCGCCCGTCGGGGTCCGCGAGCATCACCCCGTACTTCTCGGCGACCTCGTCGGGGGCCCGGGTCATCGCCGTGATCGTGACGAGCGCCTCGCGCTCCACGTGGGCGCGGTGCATCGGCTCGAGGTCGAAGTCGATGATCGAGTCGGTGGGGAACACCAGCGCCCGCTGCCGGAGGTCCCAGTGGTCCATCATCCGCAGGGTGGAATCGGCGCTCCCCGTGGACAGCGGGTCGTACTTGACCGGCGAGTACATCACGTCGACGCCGAACGGCTCCCCGTACCCGATCATGACCTTGATCTGGTAGCGGTTCTCCTTGCCGTGGGCGATGATGTAGTACTGCTTGATCCCCTCGCTCGAGAGGATCGCCAGCACCCACTGGATCAGCCGCCGCCCCAGGAACGACATCGCGGCCTTGGACCGCAGGTACCCGGGGGCCTTGAGCGTGAGCGGGCGTGCCCGAACCCCCTGTCCCCCGGCGAGGCCGATGCCGACGATCTCGGTCGCTCCGGGCATGCCCCCGCATCGTACCGCGGGCCCGCCCGGCGGGCATCCGCCGACGTCGCCCGCGGCCGGCCGGGGGGCTCCACCGGGAGGTCCTCACGCGGCTCGGCCCGGAGGGCCGTTCCGCCGCACGGGGAGCGTGGAGGTTGCACGCGGCGCCGCAACCCGAGGCGGTGATGCGATCGGGTATGCTCTCGGTATGACCAAGCAGATCGCGGTCAAGCTCCCGGACGACCTCGTGCGGGAAGTGGACCAGCTGGTCGCGGAGGGGGTCTTCCCCAGCCGCTCGGCCGCGGTGCGCCGAGGTCTCATCGCGGTGCTCGCCGCCAGGCGGAAGGCCGCCGTCGATCGCGCGTACGAGGAGGCGTTCCGGCGGCTCCCCGAGTCCGAGGCCGAGCTCGCCGAGGCCGCCCGCCTCGCGCGTGAGGCGATCCGCGAGGAACCCTGGGAGCGTTGGTGGTAGCGCGGGGCGAGATCTGGTGGGGCGAGGCCCCCGATCTCGGCGGTCGCCCCTTCCTCGTGGTGAGCAGGGACGCGGCCAACCGGGTGATGCGTCGCGTCCTGGTCGCCCCGATCACGACGCGGACGCGGGGTCTGCCGAGCGAGCTCCCGCTCGGCCCCGACGAAGGGCTCCCGACCGAGTGCGCGGCGTCCTTCGATAACCTCCGAGCGTTCCCGAGGGCGATGTTGACCCGGCGGCTGGGCTCGCTGGGTCCCCGCATCCACGAGATCTGCGCCACGGCCGCGGCCGCCCTGGACTGCTGAGGTCCGTACGTCGGGCGGCGCGGGGTCAGCCCGTGGCCTCGTCCTCGGCCGTCGGGACCGTGCCGCGGAGCACCGCGACGCCCCGGGCGTCGCGGACCACGACGTCGGTGAACGTGGAGAGGTCCTCGGGGAGCTCGCGCGCCTCCTCCGCCGAGCCGTCGCGCCCGACCTCGTGGGCGCCGATCCGGGCCACGAGCAGCTCCCGCCCGCGCGGCCCGAGGAGCCAGACGCGGTAGGGGAACCCCTCCCGGTCCGCGGGGTCCAGGCCGGCGAGGAGCGCGACGGCCAGGTCCAGGCGACGGGGCGACGCGAGCACCACCACGGCCCCGCCGGCCACCGGGGCCGAGGGCGCCGGCGTGAGCTGGACCACCCGCGCGTCGTCCCGGCCGGCGAAGGGGGCGGTCTCGAGCAGCGCGGCGAGGCGCCTGGCGATCAGGTCCTGCCGCCGCTCGGCCTCGAGGGCGGCGCGCTCGAAGCGCTCCGCGCGCCCGGCCATCACCGCCCCCCAGCCCAGGCCGGCCAGGCCCACGGCGGCGGCGAGCGCCCAGGCCAGCACCGCGCGACCGCGGCGGCGGCCGGCCGGCCTGCCCGCCGCCCGCCGCACGGAGCGCACGACCCGTTCCTCGAGCGCGGGGGGCGGCGGGGGGGCGGGCTCGAGCGCGAACGCCACGACCGCCGCGGCGTCCTGGAGCTCCCGGGCCTCCTTCCGGCAGGCGGCGCACCAGGCCAGGTGGCGGTCCACCGCGCGCGCCTCGCGCCCCGACAGGGTGCCGAGGGCGTGCTCGGCGAGCCGGTCCCGGACCGTCAGGCAGTCCACCGACGCCTCCACCCGCCCCCGCCCCCGGGGCGGACGCTCGCCGTCCCCGCGCTCACGGCCGGTCCTTGCCGAGCTGGGCCCGGCGGACCTTGATCAGGGCCGCACGGATCCTCGTCTTCACGGTCCCGAGCGGGATGCCGTCGGCCTCCGCGATCTCCCGGGCCGTGAGGCCGCGGAAGTACGCCCGGGCCAGGAGGCGCCGCTCCGGCTCCGAGAGGCACGCCAGGGCCCGCACCGCGGCGTCCCGCTCGAGGACCGGCTCCTCGTCGCCCTCGGTCGCGACCTCCGGCACGTCCTCGACGAGGACCAGGCTCGGTCGCGACACCCCGGTCTCCCGACGCAGCCGGTCCACCGCGAGGTTGTGCGCAATCGTCATCAGCCAGGTCGAGAGCCGCCCCCGGGTCGCGTCGAACTGGGCCGCCTTCCGCCAGGCCGTGACGAAGACGTCCTGGGTCAGCTCCTCGGCGGCCTCGGCGCTGCCGAGGAGCCGGTAGCCCATCGTGTACACGGGGCGCGCGAAGCGGGCGTAGAGCGTCCGGATCGCCTCCTCGTCGCCGGCGAGGAGCCCCGCGACCAGCGCGTGCTCCTCCCGGGGGAGGAGGGGCCCCTGCCGAGCGTCCACCCGGTCTCCCTCCCGGTATACGGCCCGCGCGCGGCGGGCGGTTTCCGGCGACGATCCTCCGCCATGATGCCACGGCCCGCGCCGGGCGGCGCCGTCGCTTCCCGTCGCCCTGGCGCGGGTGGGATGATGCCGGTGTGACCGGCTCGCGCGCGCTCGTCGCCCTCGCCCTGCTGGGCGTGCCGCTCGCGGCCCCGGCCCGCGCGGCCGGGCCCACGGTCGTCGAGCTCCAGGTGCGCGGGGTCGTCGATCCGTTCCTCGCGGACCACGTCGTCTCCGGGATCCGGGCCGCCGAGCGCGAGGGCGCGGCCGCGGTGCTCCTCACGATCGACACGCCCGGCGGGCTCGACTCCGCGATGCGCGAGGTGGTCCAGGCCGTCCTGAACGCGCGCGTCCCCGTCCTCTGCTACGTCTCGCCGGCCGGGGCCCGGGCCGCCTCGGCCGGCACGTTCATCCTGCTCTCCTGCGGCGTCGCCGCGATGGCCCCGGCCACCAACGTCGGCGCGGCCCACCCGGTCGGGGTGGCCGGCGCGATCGAGTCGCGGAAGGCGGAGAACGACGCCGCCGAGTACATCGTCGCCATCGCCGAGCGGCGGGGGCGGAACGCCGCCTGGGCCGAGCGCGCGGTCCGGGGGTCGGCCAGCGCCTCGGCCGAGGAGGCGCTCCGCCTCGGCGTCATCGACCTGATCGCCGAGGACGTCCCCACGCTCCTGCGGGAGCTGGACGGCCGGTCGGTCGAGGTGGCCGGGGGGCGGACCGCGGTCCTGGACCTCACGGGGGCCACGATCGAGCGGCGCGGGATGGGCCTCGCGATCGGGCTCCTCCACCGGCTCCTCGACCCGAACCTCGCGTTCCTCGCGTTCTGGCTCGGGCTCGCGCTCGTCGCGGCCGAGTTCTTCGTGCCGGGGGGCGTGCTCGGGACCGTCGGCGGGGTCCTCCTCGTGCTCTCGATCGTGGCCTTCGGGATGCTCCCGGTGCAGCTCGTCGGGATCGTGCTGCTCCTGGCCGCGGTCGTGTTCTTCGTGCTGGAGCTGAAACACCCCGGGGTGGGCCTCCCCACCGTGGGCGGGGTGGTGTCGCTCCTCGCCGGGGGGCTCGTGCTCTTCGACCCCTCGGTCCCCTCGGCCCGGGTGTCGCTGTGGGTGCTGCTCCCCGTGGCCGGGGCGATGGGGGCGTTCTCGGGCTTCGTGGTGAAGACCGCGCTCCGGCTCCGCCGGCGGCGGGCGGTCTCGGGGGCCGAGGCGCTCCTCGGCCGGGAGGGGCGCGCGGTCACGGCGCTCGCCCCCCGGGGCGTGGTGCAGGTCGCCGCCGAGGAGTGGACCGCGCTCTCGGCCGGCGGCCGGATCCCCCGGGGCGCCCGGGTCCGGGTCGTGGGGATCGACGGGCTGAAGCTCCGGGTCGAGCGGATCGAGGAGGACGCGGCGGCCGTGGCCGCCGAGGAAGGGAGGACGTCGTGATCGAGTTCCTGATCGGGCTCGGCCTCGTGCTCGGGCTCGCGGTCCTGGTGATCCCCAACGCGATCCGGATCGTGCGCGAGTACCAACGCCTCGTCGTGTTCCGGTTGGGGCGCTGCATCGGGATCAAGGGCCCGGGGATCGTGTTCCTGATCCCGCTCGTGGACCGGGCGGTGTGGGTGGACCTCCGGGAGCTCTACCTCGAGATCCCCCACCAGACCGCGATCACCGAGGACAACGCGCCGATCTCCATCGACTTCATCGTGTTCTACAAGGTCGTCGACGCCCAGGCCTCGGTGCTCGAGGTCGGGAACTTCGCGGGCGCCGCGCAGAACATCGCCGCGACGACCCTCCGCTCGGTGGTCGGCGACATGGCCCTCGACGACGTCCTCGCCAAGCGGGAGCAGATGAACGAGATCCTCCGGGTCAAGCTCGACGAGACCACCGAGCGGTGGGGTGTGAAGGTCACGAACGTGGAGATCCGGGAGATCATCCCGCCCCCCGCGGTGCAGGAGGCGATGACCCGGCAGATGTCGGCGGAGCGGCAGCGGCGGGCCGTGGTGACCGAGGCCGAGGGCCAGCGGGCCGCGGCGATCACGGTGGCGGAGGGGAACAAGCAGGCGGCGATCCTCACCGCCGAGGGGGAGCGCCAGGCGGCGATCCTCCGCGCCGAGGGCTTCGCCCTCGCCCTCTCCAAGATCTTCGAGGTCGCGAAGGACATCGACGCCAAGACCATGAGCCTCCAGTACCTCGAGACCCTGAAGCAGGTGGGCGCCTCGCCGTCGACGAAGTTCGTGATCCCCGCCGAGTTCACCTCGATGCTCCAGGGGCTCCTGGGCGCCACGGGGAGCTCGTTCGGCGACGGCGGGCGGGAGGGCGGACCCTCGCGGTGAGCCCCCGCTCCCACCGGCCCCGGCGGGCGGCCTCCCCGGTCGCGACGCTCGCCCGGGCCCTCCTGTTCCTCGCGGCCCTGGCGCTCCTGTGGCGGGCCGAGCAGCGCCTCGAGGCCTGGAGGGTGGCGACCGGCGCGGAGCTCCGGTTCAAGACCGGGAAGTGGTTCGCCTGGGTCCTCCCGGCGACGCTGGCCGGGGCCGCCTTCGGCCTCGCGCTCTGGTGGCCGCGGGGGCGGGGGCGCTACCGGTGGGGGCGGGCGCTCGGCCTGGGGCTCCCCTCGGCCCTCCTGCTCCTCCACTACTGGGTGGCGCTCGCCGTCCTCGGCCCCCGCGAGCTGCCCTTCCTCGCCTTCCTCCAGCGGCCCACCCCGCTCTGGGAACCCGGGCCGCAGTTCGCCCTCGCCGCGTTCGTGGGGATGGCCGCGGCGGCCGGGTTCGCCGAGGAAGGCGGGTGAGGGTCCGGGGGACCGGCCGCCCCGCGGCGGTGGAGCGAGGGCCCGGGCGCGCGTGCCCGGGCCATCGCTCGGCCGGGAACCGGGGCGGCCCTCGGCCGGTCGGGTGGGGAGAGACTCGCCATCCGGCCGAGAGGAGGGGCCATGGTCACCCGCGCCGCCTCGTTCCCCGCCGCCTTCCCCCGCACGCTGCCGGGCCTCCGGGCGCCGGGCATCCCGCTCCCGCTCCGGCGTGCGGCCGGCGTGCTCCCGCCCCTCCTCGGGTTGGCGCTCCTGGTGTCGGCCGTCGCCGTCCCGCTCGTCTCGGCGACCCGGTCCGGCCCCGCGGAGGCGACCGCCGCGGGGCGCGGGGTGTCGCGGGCCGGCCCCTTCCACCGCCTCCCAGCCCTCCCCTCCGCGGCGTGGCCGCGGAGCCCGGAACCGGTGGCCGGTATGGCCTTCGTGCGCTGCACGAGCCTCTGGACCGCCCTCCCCGACGGCTCGGCCGCGCGCCGGATCGTCGCCGACACCCAGGTCGGGTGGCCGACCTTCTCGCCCGACGGCCGGACGATCGCGTTCGTGGTCGAGCGGGCGACCGGGCCGGAGCTGTTCCTCGCGGCCGCCGACGGCTCCCGCGTGACCCGGATCGGCGCGCTCGGGGGGCCGGCCCTCGCCGGGCGGGTGAGCGGGCTCGCGTGGTCGCCGGACGGCGCGAGCCTGGCGTTCGCGGTGGCGGGGGAGGAGGGCCTCCGGGAGATCTGGACCCTCGACCTCCCGACCGGCGGGTTCGAGCGGGTCGGCACCGCGGCGGGGAACCCGACCTGGGTGGGCGAGGCGCTCGTGGCGGCCGAGGCGCCCCCGGGCGACGATCTCGAGATCCTGGCCGGCGACCGCCGGCAGCGCTGGACGGTCCGCAGGATGTCCTCGGACGGGCAGGACCTGGCCGCCGCCAGCTCCCCAGGCTGGTGGGTCGCGGGCTGGCGGCACGACGCCGCGACCCTCCGGCGGGCGCCCGCGGGCGAGGGCTCCTGGCGGGGGTCCGTGGAGCTCGAGGCGAGGGGCTGGGACGGCGTCGAGCCCCCGCCGGGGTGGACGATCGACCCGTGGGGTGGAGTCGCGATCCTCGAGGCCGGTCCCGTGGCCGTCACGCTGGTCGATGCCGCCGGCGGGCGCGACTTCGGCCTGTTCGACCCCGCCACCGGGCGGTGGACCGTGGAGGAGTACGCGTGGAACCCGACCTGGAGCCCGGCCCCCGTCGTACTGGGACCTCCCGAGGAGGTCCGGGCCCTGTCCCTGGTCCGCCAGCTCGTGTGGCGGTGGGACGAGCGGGCCGAGGCCCGTCTGGTCGCGGAGGGGCACCGGCCCCGGCTCCTCCCCTTCGACGACCTCGGGGCGGCGTTCGGCCGGCCGGCCAGGCGCGAGGCCGGCTGGGCCGTGCCCACGACCGTCTTCGGCCGGACGGATCGAGGGTTCGGCTCCCGGACGCTCGTCTTCGTGGTCGGCGCCGAGGACGGCCGGGCGGTGGTCCGGGTGGCCACCGCGTCGCCGGTCCGGCGCATCCGCACGATCGCCGACGCGGTCCGGTTCCTGGACCGCACGCTCACCGTGCCGGTGCTCGCCCCGGCCGGCCTCCCGCCCGGGACCGAGCTGGCGCGCCGCTACCCCATGGAGGCCTGGACCTGGCGGGGTCGGACCGAGGGTGCGCTGAACCTCCGCGTCCCCACCCCCGACGGGCCGCGAACGCTCACGGTCCGCTACGGGAGCGCGGGGTTCGGGTGCGGCCCCTCCCCGGTCCCGATCGAGCTCCCGACGGGGACCCCGGCGATCGCCACGGACCCGGCGGAGGGCGGGGGCTACTCCCAGGTCGCCTGGCCCGCGGCGGGCCCCCGGGACGGCACCGTCCCCTTCAGCGTCTCCGGCGAGATCCCCCGCGAGCAGGTGCTCGCCGTGGCCGCGGCGATGGACGCGGCGCGCCTGGCGTCCGGGAGGTGAAGGGCCGTGGGACGGAGGAAGGTGCTCGCAGGGGTCGGATGGTGCTCCCGTCGCCCCGCCGTGCGGACCGTGATCACGGGCGCAGGGCTTCCTGAGGCTCGCCCGCCCGCGGCGTCGTGCGCCGCTCTCGCTCCCTTCGCCACCCGTACGGCGTCAGGCCTCGCGGCTTGAAGACGTTCAGCCCCTGAACGACGAGCAACACCACCAGGCCGAGCCCCGGGTGGAGGAGGTCGCCGTCACCGAGCCGGGGATCGAGATGCCCGCCTCCCCCTGCGGTGGCGACCGCGCCCACCCGGCGCGCCACGTCCGCCAGGGCGCTCACCCCCGGCATGTGCAGGAGCAGGATGGCGATGCCGAGGACCGTGAGGGCCAGGGAGAACAGGACCCAGTAGTGACGGAAGAGCCCCCACGTCGTGCCGAGAGCCATGACGAGCCCCGTGAGCAGCGAGCCGAGGGCCAGCGGGACGATCGTCCACCACCCGATCACCTCCATCCCGATCCAGGCCGCAGCCACGGTCCGGGCATCCCGGCTCACCGCGGCGGCGACGCCGAGCCCGAGGTAGGCGACGACGGCGCCGATCCACCCGACCGAGAACGAGAGGTGCACGGCGAGCGCGACCTTGCGGAGCGTGGGCGGCATGGCCATGGTCGCGAGCGCCTACGGCGAGCCGACGGCGGGCGTGCTCCCACCGGGGGCACCGGGCGCCTGATGGACCCCCGGACCGTGTCGGATCCCGGCCACGATCGAGGCCACGAAGAGGAGGAGCAGGACGAGGGCGGCGATCCCGAACAGCTTCACCCAGCGAGGGGTGCGGGGGCCGGGATCCGCCTCCGACGCCACCCCTTGCTCCTCGGGGATCCCCGAGGGACGGTCATCCATGCGGTCCTCCTCCGGTCGGGACCCGCGGTGGGCGGCCGGCGACTTCGTTCAACGATACACGATGTCTCCATCTCGTCAACCTGTCTCCTCTCGCCGCGCGCCGTATCATCGCCCCATGCCGAGGCTGTGGAGCGAGACGATCGAGGCGCACCGTCGGGAGGTGCGAGACGCTATCCTCGACACCACCGCGTCGCTCGTGGCCGAGCAGGGGCTCCGGTCGGTCACCATGGCGCAGATCGCGGAGTCGACCGGGATCGGTCGCGCCACGCTGTACAAGTACTTCCCGAGCGTAGAGGCGATCCTCCTCGCCTGGCACGAGCGTCAGATCGCCCGCCACCTGGAGGAACTCGCCGAGGCGCGTGATCGGGCCGTCGGTGCCGGGGAGCGGCTCGAGGCCGTGTTGGAGGCCTACGCGCTGATCGCCCACAGGGTTGGGGGGCACAACAGCACCGAGCTGGTGGCGTTCCTCCACAGGGACCGGCATGTGGCAGCGGCGCATCGCCGGCTCCGCGCCATGCTCCGAGCGCTCCTCGCCGAGGCAGCGGCGGCCGGAGAGGTCCGGGACGACGTCGGGCCCGACGAGCTCGCGGCCTACTGCATCCACGCCCTCGGGGCGGCCGGCGGCCTGCCGTCGAGGGGCGCTGTCCGTCGCCTCGTGGCGGTCACGCTATCGGGGCTGCGACCCCGGCGCTGACGCTGAGCGGGTCGGCCCCGCGATCCCCGCCTGCTGGAGGGCGAGGGCGAAGTCGTGGGGGTTCGAGGCCGCCTCCAGGGCCCGCTCCACGGCCACGCGGCCCGCGCGGACGAGCTCGAGGAGGGAGCCGTCGAACGTGGTCATGCCGTAGTACCCGCCCTCGGCGATCACCTCCGCGATCTCGCTCGTCTTGTCGGGATCCGCGATCCGCTCCGCGATCCGGCCGGTGTTCACCAGGATCTCGAGGCATGGCACCCGCCCGCCGTCCACGGTCGGCACGAGGCGCTGGCACACGATCCCCCGGAGCGCGCCGGCGAGCGTGAGCCGGACCTGCTTCTGCTGGTGGGGCGGGAAGAAGTCGATCACCCGGTTCACGGTCTCGGTGGCGTCCACGGTGTGGAGCGTCGAGAGCACGAGGTGCCCGGTCTCGGCGGCCTGGAGCGCGGCGCGGACCGTCTCGGTGTCCCGCATCTCCCCGATCAGGATCACGTCGGGGTCCTGTCGGAGCGCGGCCCGGAGCGCCGAGAGGAACGACTCCGTGTCCTGGCCGACCTCGCGCTGGTTGATCTCGGCGACCTCGTCGTTGTGCAGCACCTCGATCGGGTCCTCGATGGTCACGATGTGCACGGGCTTCGTCCGGTTGAGGTGCGCGATCATCGCGGCGAGCGTCGTGGTCTTCCCCGAGCCCGTCGGGCCGGTCACGAGCACGAGGCCCCGAGGCTCCTCGGCGAGCCGGCGGACGACGTCGGGCATCCCGATCTCCTCGAACGTGGGGCCCCCGAACCGGAGCTTCCGCAGGACCAGCGAGATCGAGCCCCGCTGGCGGAAGACGTTCACCCGGAACCGCCCCACGCCCGGGAGCGAGTAGGCGAAGTCGGCCTCCCCTCGTGCCTCGAGCGCCTCGGCCCGGTCCGCGGGGAGGATCGCATCGGCGATGGCGCGGGTCTCCTCCGGGCGGAGCGGGGGGCGGTCGAGTGCCTCCAGGCGGCCCGCCGACCGGATCCGGGGAGGGGAGCCGACCTTCACGTGGAGGTCGGAGCCGTCCCGCTCGACCAACAGGCGCAGCCACGCGTCGAACTCCGCCGCGACCGCGCCCGGCTCGAGGACGTGCACGGACGGCCGGAGCCCGACCTCCTCCGGAGGGAACCCTTCCCGCATCGACCGTGGTATCGGCACCCGGCACCGCGACTGAAGCCTTCGCGGCGGGGGGGCGGGATGGGGCCCGGGGCCGTCAGCCGCGGGCGACCAGCCGGCAGACGCCGCGCTCGGCGAGGGGGCGGAACTCCTCCAGGCGGAGCGGCGGGCGGAGGGCGGCGAGCATGCCCTCCACGAGCCCGCGGTGGATCGCGCACACGAGGTCCCGGTGGTCCTCGAGGAGGTCCCGGAACGGGCAGTCCCGGAGCGTGATCTCCACGGTCCGCGCGTTCCGCCGGTGGAACCGGGGCTCGAAGCCGGCCTCCGCCATCGCCTCCTGGAGCACCGCGAGGGCCCGCCCCGGCGGGACCCGCTCCCCGGGGCGTGGCTTCCTCCGGCCCGCGAGGTACTCCCCCCACTCCCTGGCCAGGGCCTCGGCCCGCTCCCGGTCGCGCTTCCCCCGCAGGAGCGCCGCCAGGATCTCGGCCAGCAGCCGGAAGTCCCGCCCTTCCGGCGGCTCGACCTCGAGCGCCGCGTAGAGCACCTGGGGCCGGCCGACCGAGGCCCCGCGGCGGACCTCCCGGGCCACGAGGCCCGCCTCCTCGAGCCGCCGCAGGTGGGGGCGGAGGGTGTTGGGGTGGAGCGAGAGCCGGGCGGCCAGCTCCCGCACCGACACCGGCCGGCCGGAGCGGCGGAGGAACCTGTAGAGGCGGTAGCGCGTGTCGTCGGCCAGGGCCTTGTGGACCTCGAGGCTCCGGGCATCGCTCACCGCGGGCCTCCGCCGTCGACGCCCCTCGGCGAGGGCGGTAGCATGGGTCCTGGGGTTCGCACGATTCTCATCGTGCGAACCAGCTTATCCCCCGGGACGCACGCGGAGGAGGCACGGTGGTCACCGAGGAACAGGTCCGGGCGGCGCTCCGGAACGTGCTCGACCCCGAGATCCACAAGCCGATCGAGGACATCGGGATGCTCAAGGGGATCGAGGTGGAGCGCGGAACCGTCCGGGTCCACGTCCTGATCACGATCGAGGGCTGCCCGCTCAAGGACCGCATCACGGCCGACGTCCAGCGGGCCCTGGCCCCGCTGGCGGGGGTGGAACGGGTCGAGGTCTCCCTCACCCCGATGTCGGCGGAGGAGCGCGAGGCGCTCGTCCGCAAGCTCCGCGGGGAGGCGCCCGAGCGGCGGAGGATCTCGTTCCCTCCGGGGACCTCCGTGATCGCGGTGGCCTCGGGGAAGGGAGGGGTGGGGAAGTCCAGCGTGACCGTGAACCTCGCGTGTGCGCTCGCGGCCGAGGGGCACCGGGTCGGGGTCCTCGACGCCGACGTCTGGGGCTTCAGCGTCCCCCGGATGCTCGGGGCCTCCGGCAAGCCCGTGGGGTTCAACGACATGATCCTCCCGCTCGAGGCCCACGGCGTGCGGGTGATCTCGATGGGGTTCTTCGTCCCCGAGGAGACCCCGGTGATCTGGCGGGGGCCGATGCTCCACAAGGCGATCGAGCAGTTCCTGGCCGACGTCTACTGGGGCGAGCTCGACTTCCTCCTCTGCGACCTCCCGCCCGGGACCGGGGACGTCTCGATCTCCCTCGCCTCGTTCCTCCCCGGGGCATCGATGCTCGTGGTGACCACGCCGCAGGAGGCGGCCCGGAAGGTTGCCGAGCGGGCCGGTCGGATGGCCGAGCGCACGCAGCTCCGCCCGCTCGGCGTGATCGAGAACATGTCGTGGTTCGTCTGTCCGCACTGCGGGGAGCGCACCCCGATCTTCGGGGAGGGGGGCGGGCGGCTCGCGGCCCAGACCCTCGGCGTCCCGCTCCTCGCCCGGGTCCCCCTGGCGCCCGCCCTCCGGGAGGGGGCCGACCGCGGGCGGCCCATCGTCGTCGACGACCCCTCCTCCCCGGCGGCGGAGGCCCTCGTGGGGGCCGCCCGGGAGCTCGTCCGGCTCACCAAGACGAAGGTGGGGAAGCCGCTCCCCCTGATGGCGCGCCCCGGCGCCGCCGCGGGCGCCCCCCACCACCACTGAGACCGGCCTTTCCGCTGGCCCGAGGCCCGGCGGGCCGAACGTCGCGTCGCGGTCCTCAGGTCCGCGCCGCGGCCGCGATGGGAGACGTGCGGGGAGGCCCGCTGCTGCACCGCGGGAGGGCCTACGGTTCCCGTCCCCCCTCGGGGGCACCCCCCGGCCGCTCCCCGAGAGGGGGTGCGTCGGCCGCCCTGAGCGCCCCCCCGCCGTGGGGTGCGTCGGGCGCCCCGCCGCCGGGCGCTCCGTCCCCCGCCGCTCCGACGTCAGCCCCCGGCTCCGCGGCCCGGGCCCGCGAGCGGATCGCCCAGGCGACGAGCGTGAGCGCGCAGATCGCGGCGACGGTGAGCCCGGTCCACTGGCTCCCCGTCATCCCGAAGAACCGCTTGTCCACGCGGAGGAAGTCGGTGACGACGCGGACCGACCCGTACCACAGGCCGAACGTGAGCGTGAGGACGCCCTCGCGGCGCGGCACCCGGTTCAGGGACCGGAGCGTGAGGAAGAGCGGCCAGGCCGACAGCATGTCGTAGAGCGCGGTCTGGTGGACGCCCACCCCCCGGGCGAGGACCGCCCCGGTCGGCGAGAGGAGCGTCGCCCCCTCCCGGGTGATCACGAGCTCCTTGCCCCCCTGGAGCACCGCCCGGCACGCGCCCTCCGCGCAGGAGAAGGGCGGGGCGAGGGTCCCGCCCTCGTACGTCCAGGCGAGGAGCCACGAGGTCGGGATCCCCAGGTGGTCGCCGATCACGAGGTCCCCGATCCGGCCGATCGCGATCCCCAGGGCCAGGCCGATCACCGCGCCGTCCATCACCTGGAAGAAGCGGTAGCCGCGCCGCCGCATCAGCGGGAGGTTCACGAGGATCGCCCCCGCGATCCCCCCGAGCAGGCTGATACCCCCGCGCCAGATCGCGAGGGCGTCGAGGAGGCCGTCGAACTCCGACCAGTGGGCGAGCACGTAGAAGAACCGCGCGCCCGCGATCGCGCCCACGATCGCCCACACGAGCATCGTGTTGACGTCGTCGACCGAGACGCCCCGCCTGGGCCCCTCCCGGAGGAGGACCCGGGCGCCGATCAGGAACCCCACGGCGATCCCGATCCCGTGGGGCGAGATCGCGAGGTCCCCGAGGCGGATGCGGTCGAGCACGGGCCAGCCGATCGCCGCGAGCAGGGGGTGGGCGGCGAGGAGTTCCACGGGCCCGAGTCTACCGGAGCCCGCCGGCGCGGTCCCGGGGCCCGGGGCCCGCCGCCTCCGCCACGGCCCGGCCCAGCAGGATCCCCCCGACCACGTCGGCCGGGTAGTGGACGCCGAGGTACACGCGCGAGAGCCCGACGGCCGCCGCGAGCGCCCCCAGCGCGGCCCGCACCGCTCCGCCCAGGTCCAGGTCGGCGGCGGCCACGGCGGTGAACGCGCCGAGCACCGCGGGGTGGCTGCTGGGCCAGGAGGCCGCCGCCGGCCGCCGGATCAGGAGCCGGGCCCCGCCGGGCTCCGCCTCGTAGGGCCGGGGGCGCCCGAACAGCCCCTTGAGCCCCTGGCCGGCGGCCCAGGCCAGGAGCGCCGCGCCCATCGCCCGGTCGGCGGCCCGGGCCCGCCCCCCGGCGCGGAGCACGGCCCAGGCCCCGGCCGACGCCCAGATCGAGCCCAGCTCGGTCACGGCGCGGAAGGCGCCGTCGGCGACCGGCCCCCATCCGTCGTTCAGGGCCCGGAACGCCTCCTCGTCGAGGCGGCGGCCGCGTCCGCCGCGCGACCACGCCCCGACCGCCAGCGCGGCGCCGAGCAGGCCCGCCGCCCGCAGCCACCGTCCTCCAGCCACGGCGGGGATCATGCGATGATCCCGGCGCGAGCGTCACACGGGGCGACCGGCGGGGAGGCGTGGGCGATGCGACGGGGCGACGAGGGGGCCGGGCCGGGGGGCGCCGCCCGCCCGGAGGAGCCCGGGGCGGGGGAGCCGGTCCGGGACGACCTCGAGGTGATCGACCGGGAGCGGCGGCGCCGGGTCCGGGCGCTGGTCGTGGCCGTGGGGATCCTCGTCCTGCTCGCGGTCTTCGTCCTCCGGAACTCCCAACGGGTCCCCGTGGACTTCGTGTTCTTCACCCGGGAGGCGCGCCTGATCTGGGTGATGGCCACCTGCGCGCTCCTGGGCGGGGTCGTCGGCTACCTCGCCGGGCGCCCGCCGCGACGCCTCCGCCGGCGCCGGGGACGCTGAGCTGCCCGGCTCGGCGGGCCCGGGGCCCGGGCTCGTTCTCGCTCGCGCCTCCCGGACCGCGGCAGCATCCCCGAGGACCCCCTACCCAGCGCCCCCCTCCGCGTCGCGCTTCTGTGCCAGGGCGCCCAGGCGGACCGCGAGGTGGGCGCCCCCGACGATCTCGAGGCTGCGGGCCGCGACCTCGCCGAGCGGGCCCCCGCGGAACCGGTACTCGACCTCGTGGCGGAGGATGCTGGCGTCGCCAGCGGGCTCGACCGTCGTGGTGACGGTGGCCTCCGCCACGGGCCCCGAGACCCGGACCACCGCCCGGTGCGGCGGCTCCCAGGCCAGGACCTCGGCGCGGACCCTCGCCCGCACGCCCATGAACCGGAGCACGGTGGTGTAGGAGACGCCCTCCCGGAGGCCTTCCTCGGGGACCCCTTCGACCCCGACGATGTGCCGGTCCCAGCGGGGCAGGTTCCGGGGGTCGGAGACCACCGCCCACACCCGCTCGGGGGGCGCGGCGACGTGGACCGACGTCTCGACCCTGGTCACGGCCGGGCCCCCCGGGGCGCGTCCACGATCACGGCCGGGCCCTCCGCCGGGACGCCTCCACGGTCCCGCTCGACCACCCCCGCCACCAGGCCACCCGGTCGGGCACCAGGCGCACCAGGGCCCAGCCTTCCCCGCACCCGAGCGCCTCGAGCCGGGCCCGGGCCGACCGACCGCCCGAGGTGAGGCGCCCCGGGAGGTACACCATGGCCCGCCCCTGGGCCGTGAACCCGACCATCTCCCGCGCCCGCCACCACGACGCGCGGTCGACGGCGAGCGCCCCGGGCCCCTCGGCGGGGGGGGCCGCGAGCGAGAGCACGGCCTCGGGCAGCCCCAGCTCGAACCCGCCCCCGGCAGCCGCCCAGGACGCAGGGAGGACGAGCGGCCCGCCCTTCCCGACCACGGCCAGGGCCCCCTCCCCGCCGCGGCCGACCCGGGCTGTGACCTCGGGCGGCAGCCCCGCGAGGGGATCGCGTCCCCGCGCCGCCCGGAACGAGGGGCGCGACGCGGCGGCCCGGGACCACCGTCCCCACAGGTCCACGACGGCCCCGCCCTCGAGGAGCGCGGTCCGCCGCGGCTCGACCTCCACGAAGACCCGGCCCGGCGGGGTCCAGGCCAGGGGCACGCTGCGCGCGTCCACCGCGTAGCCGGCGAAGAACCGGGCGTTCTTCAGCGAGAACCGGAGCGCGGCGGCGGTGAGGCGCGGGGCGTTCAGGGCGGAGGGGAGCCACGTCAGGGGGTCGAGGGCGTCGTAGATCCGGACCCGGCCGGAGAACAGGACCGTTCGGTCCCCCGCCCGGACCAGCCCGGCGGCGACGGGCTCGCGGGCCCAGGCCCGGGCCTTCACCGACCGCCGGGACGTGGTGAGCCACAGCCGCCCGCCGGAGGTCGCGAACACGAGCGGGGTCACGTGCGGGCCGCGCGGGGTCGGGGCCGCCACGAAGCAGAACGTCCCCTCCTCCAGGACCCGGAGCACCGTCCCCGGGGGCTCGCTCACGCCGCCCCCCGCCGCCCGGGCGGCGCGGCGAGCATCAGGGCCGTCCACAGCGCGTGGGCGAGGACGCTCGCCGCGACCCCGCCGGACCACCAGGCGAGCAGGGTCCAGACCGCCCCGCCCACCAGGGCGCCGGCGACGATCGGCAGGCTCCCGCTCCCGAGGTTCGCGCCGACGTAGCCGACCCACGCGACCGCCGCGCCGGCCCCCCGCCCCAGGCCCTCCGAGAGGCGGCCCAGGACGAGCCCGCGCCAGAACAGCTCCTCCCCCACCGCCGAGACCACGGCGGCCAGCAGCAGCGCCGCCGCGAGCGGCACCTCCGTGGCCCGCGCGTACTGGGCCCGGGTGTGGCGCGCGAAGGGCTCGAACCGGGAGGCCAGGCGCACGAAGGCCCTGGTCGCACCGTAGAGGGCGAGGCCGCCCCCGACCCCGGCGGCCGCCGCGAGGGCCGCGCCCGGGCCGGCGGCCGCCCGCGGCGGACGGAGCGCCACCGCCACGAGGCCGAGGAGCCCGAGGGTCGCGGGCAGCACCCGCCAGGGGGACCGTCCGGCGGCCACGGCCCGCCAGGCGGCGAACTCCGCGATGGCGCCGCCGAGGGCCGCCGCCAGCTCCACCGCTCACCTCGGGAGGAAGCGGACCTTCACCGCGACCTCCGCCGTGAACGCCGTCACCACCGCGAGGTAGAAGAAGCCCGTCGCCGCCTGCACGGCCGAGGCCCGCTCCCCGCGGAGGGCCGCGACGACCAGGCCGGCGATGAGTGCCGTGGCGAGCACCATCCCCGCCGCGATCCAGGGCGCGAGCGCCCCGGCCGTGAGGAGGGGGTTGAAGGTCGGGTCGGTCCCCACCGCCCCGAACCCCCCGGACACCACCGCCGCCGCCTCCGCCACCACCGCGGCCACGAGCAGCGCGGCCGCCCGCCGGATCGGCCCCCGGCCCAGGCGGCGGTCGGTGAGGTACCAGTGGCCCAGCAGGAGCCCGTCGAGCACCGCCCCGAGGAACGCCGAGCCTGCCGCGACCTGGAACAGCGACACCGCGAGGGGCTGGCGGCCGGCCGCGGCCACCGCGACCAGGAGCCCGCCCCCCACCGGCAGCGACGCGAGGCCGAGCGCCCGGCCCAGGCGCGACCGGCGGAAGAACAGGAGCCCGGCCCAGGCCGCGGTCGCCGCGACGAGGGCCGCGGCGAGGACGACCGCCCACCTCCCGGCCGGCTCCCCCGGGACCCGCGCCCGGGCCGCCGCGAACCAGGCGGCGGCGCCGAGCACGGCCTCGATCGCCCCCAGCAGCACGAAGAACCCCCGCTTCACCTCGTGCCACAGCGGGGTGAGGAACGCGAGCGCGAGGCCGCCGACGACCGCCTCGGCGAGCACCACCGCCATCACGCCCGCCGATCCCCTCACCGCGCGCCCCCCACGACCATGCCGCGGCTAAGCCTAGCCGGGGCGGCCGTCGCCGGGCCGGACGCGTCGGGCGTCCGCCGGCGGTACCCTTCCTCGTCCGTGGGCGACTGGCGTTCCTACGACTCCGTGGCGGAGCGCTACGAGCGGGTGGCGGCCCCCCGTCTCGCGGAGCCCGCCCGCGACCTGGTCGAGGCGGCCGGCGTGGCCCCGGGCCTGCGGGTGCTCGACGTGGGGACCGGGACCGGCGTGGCCGCCGAGGCGGCCGCGGCGGCGCTCGCGGGCGACGGGGTGGTCGTCGGCGTGGACGTCTCGCTCCCGATGCTCCGCATCGCCCGGGCCGCCCGCCCCGGGGTCCGGGTGGCCGCGGCCCGGGCCTTCGACCTGCCGTTCCGGGACGGGGCCTTCGACGTGGTGCTCGCGAGCTTCGTCCTCTCCCACTTCCCGAGACCTGAGACCGCCCTCTTCGACATGCTCCGCGTGCTCCGGCCGGGGGGCCGCCTCGGCGTGACGAACCGGGGGCCGGGGGAGGACGACCTCCAGCGCACGTGGCGGGAGCTCGTCGAGGGCGCGGTCGGCGTGGAGCTCGCCCGCTCGGCGGTCCAGCAGGCGGTGCCGTGGGAGGAACGATTCGCCGACCCGCGCGCGCTCGAGGAGGCCCTCCACCGGGCGGGCCTCCGTCGGGTCCGATCCGAGCTCCGCCGCTACCGGTTCCGCTACACGGTCGAGGAGTTCCTCGAGGAACGGGCGGCGTCGGCGACCGGGCGCTTCGTCCGGGAGATGCTGGGCGAGGCGGGGTTCGCCCGCTTCCTGGAGCGGGCCCGGGCCGCCTACCTCGAGCGGTTCGCCGACCCCCTCACCGACCTCCGGGAGGTCGTCCTGGCGGTGGGCACGAAGCCCTGACCGGCCGCCGCCGGTCCCCGCGGCCGACCCGCGCTAGCGGCCCGCGGCCGTCCGTCGCGTCGCCGCCCGACGTCGGGCGGCCGGCGCCCTCGCCGCCTCCTCCAGCACCCAGGTCACCAGGGTCCGCACGGGCACCCCGGTGCCGCCCTTGCCCCACAGGTCCCCGGGCTTCTCGGCGAACGCCGGCCCCGCGATGTCGAGGTGGGCCCAGGGCACGTCGCCCACGAACTCCGCGAGGAACAGCGCGGCGGTGATGGCCCCGCCCCAGCGGTCGCCGATGTTCTTCACGTCGGCGATCGTCGAGCGGATCTGCTCCCGGTACTCCTTCCACAGCGGGAGCTCCCAGCCCGGCTCGCCCGCGCGCTCGCCGGCGGCCAGGAGCTCGCGGACGAGCGCCCGGTCGTTCCCCATCACGCCCCAGAGCTGCTCCCCGAGGGCCACCATGCAGGCCCCGGTGAGGGTCGCGGCGTCCACGATGGCCCGGGGGCGCGGCTCCTGGCGGGAGAGGTACGCGAGCGCGTCGGCGAGGACCAGCCTGCCCTCGGCGTCGGTGTTGAGCACCTCCGAGGTCTTCCCCCCGTAGTGGCGGAGGACGTCGCCCGGGCGGATCGCGGAGCCGCTCGGCATGTTCTCCGCCGTGGGGATCGCCGCGATCACGTTGACCTTCGGCCCGATGGTGGCGACGGCCCGCATCGCGCCGAGGACCGCCGCCGCCCCGGCCATGTCGGCCTTCATCCACTCCATGTTCTTCGCGTCCTTGAGCGAGAGGCCGCCGGAGTCGAACGCGATGCCCTTGCCGGTGAGCGCGAGCGGGGGCTCGGAGGCCGCCGCGCCCCGGTAGCGGAGCTCGATGAGCCGCGGCGGGTTCACGCTGCCCCGCCCCACGCCCAGGATCCCGCCGAACCCGCCGCGCTCGAGCTCCCGCTCGTTCCACACCTTCACCTCGAGCCCCACCTCGGCGGCCATCCGGCGCGCCTCCTGGGCCAGGTGCTCGGGCGTGCAGTCGATCGCGGGGGTGTTCACGAGGTCCCGGGTCCAGGCCGTGGCGGCGGCGAGCACCTCGCCCCGCTCCACGGCCCGCCGCATCCCCCGCGCGTCCCAGCGGGGGGAACCGAGCACGATCACCCGGCGGAGCGCGGGGGGCTCGGGCGGCCCGTCGTCCTCGCCCGTCGTCCGGTAGCGGTCGAAGCGGTACGCGCCGAGGGCCGCCCCCTCCACCGTCGCCTGGACCGCCTCCTCGGGCGCGCGGCCCAGGGCCTGGGGGAAGGTCGTGGCCACGATCGGGAACCGCGAGATGGTCCCGCCCGCCTTGCCCATCCCGCGGCGGAGCGCGCCGGTGCCGGCCCCGCGCCGCTCGCCGAGCCCGACCAGGAGGACGGCCCCGGCGCGGAACGGGTCGCCCTCGCGCCGGGGGACGAGCAGGTGCTCGCCCCGCTTGCCCTTGAGCCGGGCGGCGGCGTAGGGCTCGAGCAGCCCCAGCTCCCGGACCCCCGGGCCGGGCTCGGGCCCCTGGAAGACCGGCAGCACCAGGAGGTCCGCCTCCACCGACGCGGGCCCCTCCACGGAATACGCGAACTCGACCACCTCTCCCCCTCCGTGCGGAGACGACCGGGCGCCTAGTCTACCCAGCGAGCAACCGCCCGCGGGCCCGGGCGTCGACAGGCCGGGGGGGTCCGCGGCGGCCGTCGGGCGTGGTTCCACGCAGGCCCGGGCGCGTCCGCAGGCGGCCACCCGCGGGAGCGCCCCACGCCCGCCCCGCCGCGTCCGCAGGCGGCCACCCGCGGGAGCGCCCCACGCCCGCCCGGGCGGGAGGGTACGCTTCGGCCCGGTGCAGACGAAGGACCTCCGCGACCTCGTGCGATTCTCCGAGGAGGGCCCCCACCACGGCCCGCTCTACGAGTCGGGACGGCTGTGGTCGGAGGTCCTGTGCCTGGAGGGGCCCCAGCGCCTGGGCCCCATCTCCGACCCGGCCTCCGACGCGATCTGCGCGGTGCTCGCCGGGGAGGTGGCGGTCCAGGTGGACCGGCGGCGGGCTCGCCTCAAGCAGTGGGGGACCGTGCTGGTCCCGGCGGGCTCCACCCTCACGATCGCGAACGCCTCGCCCGAGCCGGCCGTGCTGCTCATCGTGGCGGCGCCGCCGCCCGTGCCGCGGAGCGTCTCCGGGTAGCCGGCCCGAGCACGAGGAGCCCCAGGGCGAAGGCCGCGAGGAACGCCGGCGCGCTCGCCCCGAGCGTCGAGCCGGCGAGCGGGAACGGCAGGCCGAGCCACCCCTCGAAGGCCGTCCGCACCGCCTCCTGCCACCACGCCGGCCCCGTCGGCACGCTCCAGTGGTAGAGGAGGAACCCGACGCCCCAGGGGAGGAGGGCGAGCGGCCGGAGCGCGGCGGGCCCCCCCGGCGCGCCGGGATCCCTCGGGGCTTCCGAGGTCCCCACCCCGTACCGCCCCCGGTGCAGCACGAAGTAGTGGGCGGCGAAGACCCCGAAGAGCGGCACGAACACCGAGCCGATCAGGAACAGGAAGACCTCGTAGGCCTCCATCGTGAGGAACCACGCGAGACCCAGGCCGACCCCGGCCACCAGGAGGATCAGCCGGCGCTGGTCCGTGCCGGGGGCGACGTTCTGCGCGGAGACCGCGGCCGAGTACACGTCGGCGAAGGCCTCGTCGGTCTCGACCGCGAGGAGCGCCACCAGCACGAGCGGGCCGGCCGTCAACGCGGCCACGGCCACGGCGATCCCCGCGACCGAGGGCTCGGCGCCCGCCGAGAGCACGAGGAGCGCGCCGAGGGCGTAGAACCAGACGTTCCCCAGGAGGTACCCCCAGTACGTCCCGGCGAACGCGCGCGCGTCGGGGCGCGCGAAGCGGCTGTAGTCGGCGACCAGGGGGAGCCAGGAGATCGGCATCGCGATCACCAGGTCCACCGCGAGCCAGAACGGGAGCCCGCCCTGGCCCGGACGCGACCACAGCGCCCCCAGGTCGGCCCGCCCGAGCGCGCCGACCGTGATCCAGACCCCCGCGGCGAGGACCACGTAGATGCCGAACCGCTCGAGCCAGCGCCGGACCACGAGGACCGGGCCCCCGAGCGCGAGCGCCGTGCAGACCAGGGCGGCGAGGACGAGCCAGAGCGGGTAGGCGTCCAGGCCGAACAGCCGGACCGACATCCGGTTCGCCATCTGCCCCATCGCCCAGAACTCCACCGCCGTCCAGCCAACGAGCTGGAGCACGTTCAGGGCGGTCGGCAGGTAGGAGCCGCGCACCCCGAGCAGCGGCCGGAACAGCACCATGCCCGGCACCCCCTCCCGCTTGCCGGCCGCCGCGACCAGCGCGAGCGGGGCGCAGCCCACGGCGCTCCCCACGACGATCGCGAGCAGCGCGTCGCGCAGGCCGAGGGCCGGCACGAGCAGCGTGCCGGTCACGAGGACGAGGAACCCGAGGGACAGGCTCCCCCACAGCACGGCCAGGTCGAGGCCGGAGAGCCTGCGGTGTTCGGGGGGGACGGGATCGATGCCCCACGCGGGCGCCTCCCGCTCGAGGGCCCGCTCCAGTCGGTCCAGGACGGTCGCCATGTCGCTCCCTCCGCCGGCATGACCCGGATCAGGTTCGAAGGGTCGCGGGCGGACCAGCCCGCCTCTCAGCCCGGTCCTCCGGGCTCCCCTGCGGGCCCCATCGTACCCCGATACGATGCGCACGTGGCGATCCCCGGCCCGGCGGAGGCGATCCGGATCCTCGACGAGGGGCACCTCGCCGTCCGCCGGCTGGTCGAGGGCCTCTCGGTGGACGAGTGGCTCCGGCCGAACGCGATCGGCGACGGCGACTGGTCGGCGAAGGACCTCGTGGCCCACCTCGCCGAGTGGGAGCGGTACGCCCTCCAGTCCCTCGCCGAGTGGCGGCGGGGCGAGCGGCCCTGGGTCGAGTCGCTGTTCGAGGCGGGAGCCGTGGACCAGCAGAACGCGGAGGCCGTGGCGCGCAGCCGGGAGCGGACGCTCGCGGAGGTCCGGGCCGAGGCCGACGAGGTCCACCGGGACCTGCTCCTCGCCCTGGAGCTCATCCCGGAGGAGGAGTGGCGAGCCCGGGCCCCGTACCCCACGACCCGTCGGACGACCCTCGGCGCGTTGCTCGGGTCGGTGCTGGGCGCGCCCCGGCGGCCCTTCGGGCACGCGTACGCCCACCTCCCCGACCTCGAGGCCTACGTCGCCTCGCTGCGGACGAGGGCCTGAAGCCGGCGCGAGCCCCTGCGGGCGGCGCCTTCACAGGCCGGCCTCCTCGTGCCGGCGGTCCCTGGCCACCGCGAGCGTCTCCCGGACGCCCAGGAGCAGCGCCAGGGCGAGCGCGCACGGCAGGCCGGCCAGGGCGAACGCGGGCCCCAGGCCGAACGCGTCGGCGCTCGCCCCCGCCGCGAGGGGACCGAGCACGAAGCCCAGGTCGCCGACGAACCGGAAGACCCCGGTCGCCGTCCCCGAGGCCTCGGCCGGGGTGAGGTCGGAGAGCATCGCAGCCGGCGCCACGCCCCCCGCCCCGAACGCCGCCCCGAGCACGCCCAGGGCGACGAGGAACCACCCCGCGTCCACCGCGCGGGCCAGCCCCACCAGGACCAGGGCGATCACGGCGAGGGACGGCCCGAGCACGGCCTTCCTCCCCACCCGGTCGGCGAGCGCCCCCGCGGGGTAGAGCGCGAGGAACTCCGTGGCCGACGCCACCGCGATGGCCACGGAGACCCCGACCTCGTCGAGCCCCACCCGTTCCCGCCCGAAGAGCGGGACGAGCGTCGAGTAGACGCCGCCGATCATCCAGGTCTGGGCCCCGTTGGCGACGAGGGTGGCGACGAGCGCCCGGTCCCACCGCAGGCGGCGCCAGCCCCGGACCCGGTCCGGCCCCCTCCCACCATCGGTCCGCTCGAGGTCGTGGATCGTCCGGTGGTAGAGGGCGGCCGCCCCGACGCAGGAGGCGGCGTAGATCCACAGGGGCGCCGCGAGCCCCAGCCAGGCGGCCACGATGCCTCCCACGGGCGGGCCGGCGATGAACCCGAGGTTGAACGTGGCGAAGTACACGCCCATGACGCGCCCGACCCGTCCCTCGGGCGCCACCTTGAGGAGGTACGAGAGCATCGCGGCGAAGAACATCGCCGAGCCCGCCCCGCCCACGGCGCGGAACGCCACGAGCAGCTCGAACGTGGGCGCCAGGGCCGCCGCCGCCGACGAGGCGCCCACGACGAGCGCTCCCGCGGTGGCCGTCCGCCGTTCCCCGACCCGGTCCACGACCCGCCCCGCGACGAGGTCCGCGGCGAGGCGGGTGAGGGCGAAGGAGGCGGCGAGCACCCCGACGGCGTCGTAGCCGACGCCGAAGGACCGGGCGTAGAGCGGGAGGATCGGGTAGAGGATCCCGAACCCCAGCATGATCACGAACGTGCCGACGAGGGCCGCCCGGACCTCGGGGACCCGGACGATCTCGCGGATCCCGCCCGCCCGGCCCATGGGCCGGCGGTCTAAAGGCAGGCCCCTCCGGCCTCCGCGGCCGCCCCCCGGGAGGCTCCGTCCCCGGCGGGGCCGTCCCGCGGCCCCGCGACGGCCGACGGGAGCCAGAACTCGACCGCGGTCCCCTGTCCCGGGGCGCTCTCGAGCCTGAACCACCCGCCGGCCGTCTCCGCCCGCTCCCGCATCGTCGACAGGCCCAGGTGCTCGAGGGCGCCGGCCCCGCGCAGGGCCTGGTCCGGGCAGAACCCGCGTCCGTCGTCCCGGACCCGGACCCGGAACCCATCGCCCTCCTCCCGGAACGAGACCTCGATCCGGGAGGCCCCGGCGTGCTTGCGGGCCCTGGCCACGGCCTCCTGGACGATCCGGTACGCGATGGTGCGGGCCTCGGGCTCGGGCTCCCGGACCAACCCGTCGTCGAGCGTGCCGGCCGGCCCGCCCTCCTCGTGGACCTTCGACAGGAGGAGCCGGACCGCGGCCGCGAGCCCATCGCGGTCGAGGGCCTGGGGGCGGAGGTCGAACAGGAGGCCCCGGAGGCTCGCGATCGTCGCCTGCGCCGTGCGCTCCAGCTCCGCGAGGACCCGCCGCCCCTCCTCCGTCGCCACCTGGCCCCGGAGGTGGGCGAGGCGGATCCCGAGCGCCGTCACCTTCTGGATCGGGTCGTCGTGCACGTCCCGCGCGATCCGCTCCCGCTCCCGCTCCTGCGCGTCCACCACCCGGCGGAGCAGCGAGCGGCGTTGTTCGGAGAGCTCCCGCAGCCGACGGAGGGTCCACGAGAGCTCCTCCTCGGCCCGCTTGCGGTCGGTCACGTCGAGCATCATGCCCTGGAGGAGCAGCGGCCTCCCCGCGCCGTCCCGGATCATCGCCGAGCGGTCCTCGACCCACACGACGCGCCCGTCGGGGCGGACCCAGCGGTACTCGATGCCCTCGGGGGACGGTCGGCCTTCCGCGAACAGCCGCCGGACCGACGCCATCACCCGCTCGCGGTCCTCGGGGTGCAGGTGCCGCTCCCGGAGCCCGGGGTCGGCCAGGTACTCCTCGGCCGTCACGCCCAGGATCCGCTCGACCTGCGGGCTCACGTACTCCGTGACCATCGACCCGTCGGGGCGGTCCGCGTAGATCACCGCCGGGAGCTGCTCCACGAGGGCCCGGAACCGCTCCTCGGCCAGGGCCCGGCCGGTCTCGGCCTCGGTCCGGCGCCGCTCCTCCAGGCGGACCCGCCGCCGGCCCGCGGCCGCGAGCGCCAGCGCGACCCCCGCGCCCACGAGCAGGATCCCTCCACCCAGCCCGACCAGCAGCCGTTGCGCGGCGCGACGGTCCGCGGCGTCCCGTCGGGCGAGACGGACCGCCTCGGCCGCCACCTCGACGGACGCCCGCTCGGTGGCGCGCTCCAGCTCCCCGAGCCGGCGCTCGAGGGCGGGCGCCGCCACCCTGATCGCCGTTCCTTCGGGGAGCGGCCCCAGGAGGTCCAGGGCGGCCGCGTACGCGTCGGCGGGAGCCGCGACCGCGAGCGCGCGGCGCCAGAGCCACGGGTCGTCCCGGCTCACGCGGAGCAGCGCGTCCACGCGGCCCCCGATCAGCTCGTCGGTCTCCTCGAGGTCGAGGGACCCCCGGACGGGTTCGTCCGAGATCGCGCGGAGGCGCTCCCGGGCCGAGGACACCGCGTCGCCCAGGCCGGCGAGCTCGAGCCGCGCCGCGGAGAGCCGTTCCAGCCGCCGTGACGCCTCGCCCAGGTGGGCCGCGGTCCGGACCAGCGCGAGCTCGAGGACGAGGCCGGCCAGGGCGGCCAGGGCGAGCCCCGCGGCGAGCGGCCACGAACGCCGGGGTCGCGACCTCACGGCGCCTCCGCCCTGACGGCGGTCCGGGGGCTCCGCGCCTCCCGTCGGGGGAGGCGGCAGCGGACCACGGTCCCGGCGTCGTCCCCCGGCCCCACCCGCACCCAGCCGCGGAGCAGCTCGGCGCGCTGGCGCATCGAGGCGAGCCCCGGTCCGTCCGGGGTCGGCCCCGGCCCCACCCCGTCGTCGCGGACCTCGAGGAGCAGGCCCTGCGCGTCCCCGGCCAGGAGGACCTCGACCCGCCGGGCCCCGGCGTGGTCCCGGACGTTCCGGAGCGCTTCCTGCGCGATGCGGAACGCGGCGGTGCGGACCTCGTCGTCGGGCTCGGAGGGGAGGCCGTCCTCGACCGCGACCGCCACCCCGGGCCCGAGGATCGCGCTCGCCGCCCGGCGGATCGCCTCGGCCAGCCCGCCGGTCTCGAGCTCCCGGGGCCGGAGCTCGGCGAGGAGCTCCCGGAGCCCGTCCGCGGCCTCCCGGACGGTCCGGTCCAGCCCCTCCAGGGCCTCGACGTGCGCCTCGTCGGACAGCCGTCGGCGCAGGGCCTCGAGCCGCATCCCGAGCGCGGCCACCTGCTGGAGGTGCTCGTCCTCGATCCCCTCGGCCATCCTCGCGAGCTCCTCCTCCTGGGCCCGGAGCGTCGCCGCGAGGACCCGCCGTCGCTCCAGGTCCTGCTCCCGCAGGGCGGCGAGCCGCCAGCGGAGCCCCGCCTCGCTCCGGCGCAGGAGGTCCTCGGCCCGCCGGCGCTCGGTCACGTCCTCGACGACCCCGAGGAACCTCCCCTCGTCGGCACCCTCCCCGACCGGGGCGGCGCGGACGTGGACCCAGCGGACGGACCCGTCGGGGCGGCGCAGCCGGAACTCGTCCTCGAACCCGACCCCCGCCGCCGTCGCCCGCCCCCACGCGTCGAGGACCCTCGGGACGTCCTCGGGGTGGATGATGCGGACGAAGCCCGTGCCCCTCCCCTCCTCGGCCGAGAGACCGGTGATCCCGCTCCACCGCTCGTTCACCCACACGTTCCCGCCCCTGGCGTCGGCCAGGAACACCCCCACGGGCACCTCCTCCGCGAGGACCCGGTACCGCTCGAGCGCCGCGCGGAGCTCGGCCTCCGCGCGCTTCCGCTCGGTGAGGTCCGCCAGGACGCTGACGGACCCCGTCACGCGCCCCTCGGCGTCCCGGATCGGCGCCACCGAGAGGCTCACCCAGAGCGGAGAGCCGTCCTTCCGCCGGCGGACCACCTCGTCGAGCACGACGTGTTCTCCCTGGAGGATCCTCGCCCGCCGGTCCTCGTACCCGGGCAACGCCTCCGGCCCGACGTGCGGGAGGAACCGGCCGACGGCCTCCTCCGCTGTCCACCCGAGCAGGCGCTCGGCGGCGGGGTTCCACGAGGTCACGGTCCCCTCGAGGTCGGCGCCGACGATCGCGAGCGGCGAAGCCTCGATCACGGCGCGGAGCCGACCCAGGGCCTCGCCGAGCTCGAAGCTCCGGACGGCCAGCCTCGTCGCGGCCTTGAGACGTTCCCGGTGGACGAGCACCGCGAGGCCGGTGGCCGCCAGCAGGTACGCCCCGAACTCCGCCCACTCGCCGGGACCCGAGGCCGAGCGGAGGACCGCGACCGTGAGCCAGCAGGCCCAGGAGGCGGCGAGCACGGCGGTGAACCACCGCCAGGACAGGGGGACGGCCCCGGCGCCGACCACGACCATGACGAAGAGCACGGTCTCGTCGGGATCCTCCACCGCCAGGGTCACGGTGGCGTGGGCCAGGGCGGGCACCCCCAGGCCGGCCACGGCCGCGTGGCCCCATCCCCGGGGGATGGCCCGCCGGCGGAGGACGGCGAAGGTCGCGGCGAACGCGACGGCGGCCGCGGCTCCCGCTCCCACGTGGAAGGCGTGGAGGCGGTGCCACGGGGCCACCGCGCCGACCGCGGCGAGCGCCCCGTACCCCAGAGCCGCCGCGGCCGCGACCGGCTGGGCGGCGGCCGCCACCGTGCGGTCGAACTCCTCGCGGACGGCTCCGGGTCGCATCGATGGGCCCCGCAACGACCATCGGCACCACCGCCGGCTACTTGAACCCGGGTAGCGACCGACGTTCACTCCCGGTGATGCCCGCGCCGGGAGCCGACCGCGGGGCGCTCGTCGTCCCCACGCTCGTGACCCCCACGGGGCCGCTGCCGGTCCGTGGGGGGCGGCTCGGGCGGCCGCTCGAGCTGCGGCCGGGGGCGGTGGCCTGGGAGGACGGCGTCCTCACCTACGTCGGTCCGCCGGATGGCCTGCCGGTGGAGGCCGAACGGCTCGAGGGGGTCACCGTGGCGCCGGGCTTCGTGGACTGCCACACCCACCTGCCGTTCGTCGGGTGGCGCGACGACGAGTACGAGGCGCGGCTCGCGGGCCGGACCTACCGCGACCTCCACGGCGAGGGCGGGATCCCGCGGAGCGCCCGGATGCTCGCGGAGGCCTCGGACGAGGAGGTCCTCGCGTTCTCCCGCTCGCTCCTGCAGGAGATGGCCGCCGCCGGGACCACGGCGGTCGAGCTGAAGACCGGGTACGGGCTCTCGGTCCAGGGCGAGCTGCGCCAGGCCCGCCTGGCCCGGAGGCTCGCCGGGCTCGTGCCCCAGGCGTGCACCGTCACGCTCCTCGCCTGCCACGCGGTGCCCCCGGGGATGCGGCGGGAGGCGTGGGTGCGGGCCGCGTGCGAGGAGCTGATCCCCGCGGCCGCCGCGGAGGGCCTGGTGGACGCGGTGGACGTCTGGGTCGAGGACGTGGCCTTCACCGCCGACGACCTCCGGGCGGTGGCCGAGGCGGCCCGCGCCCACGGGCTCCCGCTCCGCTGCCACGCCGAGCAGCTCGGGCCCTCCGGCGCGGCGAGGCTCGCCGCGGAGCTCGGCGCCCGGAGCGCCGACCACCTGAACCACCTGGGGCGCGGGGACGTGCCCGCGCTCGCGGCCTCGGAGACGGCCGCCGTGCTCCTCCCGGCCTCCACGTTCCTCCTCCGGGCCCCGACCCCGCCGGCCCGGGAGCTCGTGGCGGCGGGGGCGGCCGTGGCCCTGGCGACGGACCTGAACCCGGGCACCTCCCCCGTCACCTCGATGCCCGAGGCCATCGCGATCGGCTGCGCCCTCTACGGCCTCTCGCCGCACGAGGCTCTCACCGCCGCGACCGCCAACGCCGCGTGGGTGCTCGGGCTCGGGGCGCGGACCGGTACGCTCGAGGTCGGGAAGCGGGCCGACCTCGTGGTGCTCGACGCCGAGGGGTTCCGGCGGGTCCCCTACCGCCCGGGCCACGACCCGGTCGTCCGTGCGTACGCCGCGGGGAGGAGGATCGATGGGAAGGGCGCCTACTAGGCCCGGACGGCCGAGCAGCCGGGTCGGGGGGGCCACCGCCGAGGCCGCGCGGCGTCGGGCCGGGACGGCCGCGGCCCTCGCGGCCCTCGCCGTCGCGCTCCTGGCCCCGGCCCGGCCCGCGGTGGCCCAGGGGGCCGTGACCCTCGAGGCCTCCCCGGCGGTCGTGACCTACGGCGGGACGGTGGCGCTCGCGGGCGTCGTCGACCCGCCGGCCCCGGGCGAGCTGGTGCGGGTCCTCGATGCGGCCGGCGCGGTGCTGGGGCAGGCCACGACCGACGCCGCGGGGGCCTTCGCGCTCCAGCTCGCCCCCGCGGCGAACGCGCTGGTCCACGCGGAGTGGGACGGGGCGGCGAGCCCCCCGGTCTCGATCGGGGTCCGCCCCGCGGTGACGACGACCCTCGGGGACGTCCGCCTGTTCGACCGGGCCCGGGTCCGGGGGAGGATCGAACCCGCGCACCCGGGGACGGCCGTGACCGGCGAGCTCCGCCGGGCCGGCCGCGCGGTGGCCAGCCGGCGCGCGACCCTGGACGAGGACGGCGAGCTGCGGGCGTCGTTCCCCGTGCCCCTCCCGGGGCGGTACCGGGCCGTGGTGCGGTTCCCGGGCGACGAGGACCACCTCGCGGGCCGCGGGGCGAGCGCCCCGCGCTCGACCCCCCTCCCATCCCTCGCCCCGGGCGACGAGGGCCCGGCGGTGCGGGCGCTCGAACGCCGCCTCGTCGAGCTGCGCTACCACCTCCCGGGGGTGGACGGGCGCTTCGGCGTCCCCACCGCCGACGCCGTGATGGCCTTCACCAAGGTCCAGGGGATGCGGCGCCGCGGCACCGTGGACGCGGCGGTCTGGCGGGCGCTCGCCGACCCCCGCCGTCCCCGGCCCCGCCTCGACGACCCCGGCCGCCACGTCGAGGTGGACCAGACCCGGCAGGTCCTGTTCCTCGTGGAGGACGGCGAGGTGACGGCGATCCTCCACGTCTCGACGGGGGCGGGCGGCGCCACGCGCGACGGCGCGTTCCGCGTCTACCGCAAGCTCGCCGGCTACAGCCCCAACCGCCTCTACTACCCGAGCTACTTCGACGGGCTCCGGGCCATCCACGGGTGGCCGGAGGTCCCTCCCTACCCCGCGAGCCACGGGTGCGTGCGGGTCCCGATGTGGAGCGCGACCTGGATCCACGGCCTCGTGCCGCTCGGGACCCGGGTGGTCATCTACCACCGCTGACCGCGGCCTGGCCGCCCCCCCGTGACTAGTCCATGACGGACTAGTCGAGCGGGCCCACCGCCGCCTGGGCGGCCTCCACGAGCCCGCCCGACCGCACGAGCTCGACGGCGGCCGCCACGTCCGGCCCGAGCTCCCGGTCCTCCTCGAGGAACGGGACCCGGGCCCGGAGCGCGTCCCGGGCCGCCGCGGTCCCCGGCGCCGGCCGGAGCGGCGCGCGGAGGTCGAGGGCCTGGGCCGCGGCGAGGGCCTCGATCGCCACGACGACCTCGGCGCCTGCCACGACCGCCCGGAGGTGGCGGGCCGCCGTCATCCCCATGCTCACGTGGTCCTCCTGGCCGGCCGAGGAGGGGATCGAGTCCACCGACGCCGGGTGGGCGAGGGCCTTCGACTCCGAGACCAGCGAGGCCGCCGTGTACTGGGCGAGCATGAAGCCCGAGTTCAGGCCGCCCTCCCGGACCAGGAACGCGGGGAGCCCGTTGCTCGTCCCCGGGTCGAGGAGCCGGTACAGCCGGCGCTCGGAGATCCCCGCGACCCCCACGAGCGCGAGGGCGAGCGCGTCCATCGGCACGGCCACCGGCTGGCCGTGGAAGTTCCCCCCGGAGAGCACCTCGCCGTCCTCGGCCAGGACGACCGGGTTGTCCGAGACCGAGCCCAGCTCGACCTCGAGGGCGGCCCGCGCGTACGCGAGCGCGTCGCGGGCGGCGCCGTGGACCTGGGGCGCGCACCGGAGCGAGTAGGCGTCCTGGACGAGGTGCGCGCTCTCCCGGTGCGAGGCGACGATCGCGCTCCCCGCGAGGAGCCGGCGGAGGTTCGCGGCCGACGCCGCCTGGCCGGGGTGCGGGCGGAGCCGGTGGAGCCGTTCGTCGAAGGGCCGGTCGGTCCCGAGCGCGGCCTCGATGGTCATGGCGGCCGCGACGTCGGCGGCCCGCAGCAGCGCCTCGGCCCGGGCCGCGGCGAGCGCCCCCACCGCGACCATCCCCTGGGTGCCGTTCACGAGCGCCAGGCCCTCCTTGGCCTCGAGCGCGAGCGGGGGGAGGCCGGCCTCGGCCATCGCCCCCGCCGCGGGGACCGGGCGTCCGCCGGGCCCGAGGAGCTCGCCCCGCCCGAGGAGCGGGAGCGCGAGGTGGGCGAGGGGCGCGAGGTCCCCCGAGGCCCCGAGCGACCCCTGCTCCGGCACGGCCGGCACCAGGTCCCGGTTCAGGAGCTCCACCATCCGCTCCACGAGCAGCGGACGGACCCCCGAGCGCCCCAGGGCCAGGACGTGGGCCCGGAGGAACAGCATGGCCCGGGCCTCCTCGCGCGGGAGGAGGGGGCCGACCGCGGTGGCGTGGGAGCGCACGATCCGCTCCTGGAGCAGGGCGGCGGCCCGGGGCTCGATCCGCACGTCCGCGAGCGCCCCGAACCCCGTGGTGACGCCGTAGACCGTCTCGCCGGCCCGGACCTTCTCTTCGACCACCGCCCGCGAGGCCTCGATCCGGGCCCGCGCCTCGGGCCCGAGCTCCACCGGCGCGCCGCGGGCGACGGCGACCACGTCCCCGAGCGAGATCCGCTCCCCGAGCCGGACGGCCCGGGGACCGGCAGGTCCGGTCATCCCCGCCGCACCCACCTGGAACCTGGCATCGCCGGCGAGCCTACTACGCGTGCCTGGAGGAGCCGGGCGTCGCCCACCCGATCTCGTCGCCACCCCGGGCCAGGCCCCCGGGTCGGCGGTGCGGGTGCGGACGTCGTCGCCGGCGCGCAGGTGGGCCCCGATCCGGGCGGGCGTGCACCGGCTCAAGGGGCCCGTGGGAGGGGCCGATGCCATGGGGGACGACGGAACCCAGCCTCGCGCACGGGAGACACGATGCGCATCCTTCCCCCCCGCTCCGCGCCCGGCTGATCCTGCTGGTCGCCCTCTCCCTCCTCCCGGCCCTCGGCATCGTCGCTCGCTCCGCGTCGGAGGCCCGGGCGCGGGCCGAGGCGCAGGCCGTGCGCGACGCCATGGGGCTCGTCCGGCTCGTCGCCGCGGACCACCGCCGGCTGGTGGACGGGACCCGGCACCTGCTGGAGGTCCTGTCGCACGTGCCCGAGGTGAGGGGCGCCGAGCCGGACGTCTGCGGGCCCCTCCTCGCCGGGCTCCTCGACCGATACGAGCTGTACGGGAACCTCGGCGTCGCGGACCCGGACGGCGACGTGCGCTGCAGCGGGCTCCCGCTCACGGAACCGGTGAACATCGCCGACCGCCTCTACTTCCGGAGGGCCGTGCAGACGAGGGGGTTCGCCATCGGCGAGTACCAGATCGGTCGGATCACGGGCAGGCCCGGGGTGAACTTCGGCGCCCCCATCCTGGGCCGGGCGGGCCAGGTCCGCGGCGTGGTCTTCGCCGCGCTCGACCTCGGCTGGCTCAACGGGTTCGCCAGCCGGGCCAGGCTCCCCGGGGGAGCCGAGATCATCGTCGCCGACGGCGCCGGCACGCTCCTGGCCCGCTCGCCGGACCCCGATCGGTGGGTCGGCCGTCCGTTCGGGGACGCACCCCTCATCCGCACGATGCAGCGGCTCGGAGAGGGGACGGCGCAGGTCCCGGGGCTCGACGACGTGCCCCGCCTGTACGCATTCACCGCCCTCGACGGGATCGCCGGCCCCGGGGTATCCGTCGCGGTCGGCCTCTCCCTCGACGAGGCCTTCGCCGAAGCCGACATGATCCTCGAGCGCGGGCTCGCGGCCCTCGCGGTCGCCGCCGCCCTCGGGCTCCTGGGGGCCTGGGTCGGCGGGACCGCCTTCGTCGTGCGCCCGGTCCGGACGCTCCTCCGGGCCATCGATGCGCTCGCGTCCGGGGACCTCTCGGCGCGCACCGGGCTCGGGGCCGGCCGGGGGGAGATCGCGCAGCTGGCCCGGGCCTTCGACCGGATGGCGAGCCGCCTGCAGGAGCGCGAGGCGGAGGTCCGACGGTCGGCCGAGCGCCTCCGCGCGCTGCACGAGATCGACCGAGCCGTCCTGGCCGCGACCTCACCGGCCGAGACGGCCCGGGTCGCCCTGGGCCGGATACGGGCCACGGTCCGCTTCCGCGGGGCCGGGGTCGCGGTGCTCGACGAGGGGGGGCGGGTGGTCCCGCTCGCGGCCGAGGCGCCGGACGGCCTCCGCGCGGCCGTGGAGGAGCCCCGCTCGGCCGACGCGCTCGGCCCGGAGCTCGCCGCCGCGGTGCGTGGGGGAGGGCCGTTCGTCGCGGAGGACCTCGGGGAGGGGCCGGGCGGTGCCCTCCTGGAGCGACTGCGCGCCGAGGGGGTCCGGTCCTTCGCCGCGGTCCCCCTGCGGACCGGCGACCCGGCCGACCCGGCGGTGGGGTTCCTGTGGCTCGCCCTCGACGAACCGGCCGCCTTCCACGCCGGCCACCTGGAGATCGTCCGCGAGGTGGCGGATCAGCTCGCGATCGCCCTCGCCCAGGCGCGGCTCCGGGAGCGCCAGCGGCTCCACGCCGAGGAGCTCGAGCGGCTCGTGGAGGACCTCCGCCGCACCGACCGCCAGCGGCGGTCGCTCCTGTCGCGACTGGTCACCGCGCAGGAGGAGGAACGGAAGCGGCTCGCGGCCGACATCCACGACGACACGATCCAGGTCATGACGGCGGTCGCGATGCGCCTCGGGACCCTCAGGCGCCGCTGGCCGGACGGCGAGGAGGGCGAGCGGCTCCGGTCGATCGAGGAGACGGCGCAGGCGGCGATCACGCGCCTGCGACGGCTCCTGTTCGACCTCCGCCCCCCGGAGCTCGACGCCGTCGGGCTGGCCCCGGCCCTCCGGAACTACCTCGAGGAGGTCGGACGGCAGGCGGGCGCGCGGACGAGCCTCACCGCGGAGCCGTCGGCCGAGGTGCCCCCCGAGGTCCGCGTGGTCGCGTACCGGATCGTCCAGGAGGCCATCCGCAACGCCCACAAGCACGCCCGGGCGAACGAGATCCGGGTCGCGCTCGAGCGGTGCGACGGGGGCGTGCTGGTCCGGGTCCAGGACGATGGCGTCGGGTTCGAACCCGACCGGCTCGCCGGGCCCCTGCCCGGCCACCTCGGGCTCACCTCGATGCGGGAGCGGGCCGAGTCCGCGGGCGGCCGGCTGGAGGTCCGGAGCGCTCCTGGCCGGGGGACGACCGTGGAGTGCTGGCTGCCGGTCGAGGGCGCCCCCCCGGCCCCGACGCCGTAGGGACCGGCCCCTCCGGATCCCGCCGGGGCGGTCCGGCGGGCCGGGTGTGGTAGGAACGGCCCGTGACGATCGTCCGGGCCGAGCTCGTCCTGGCCGAGGACCGCTGGCGGCGGCGGCACGCGTTCGCGATGGAGGGCGGGACGATCCTCGCCTGCGGGACCCCCGAGGAGCTCGTGCGCCGGTTCCCCGACCACCGGGTCGAGGACTGGGGGAACGTGGCCGTCCTCCCCGGCTGCGTGAACGGCCACGACCACTCGTTCCAGGTGCTGCTCCGCGGGCTCGGGGACGACCTCGCGTTCCTGCGGTGGCGGGAGCGGGTCCTCTACCCGTTCTCCGAGCGGCTCGACCGGAGGGCGATCCGGGCCGGGGCGCTCCTCGACCTCGCCGAGCTGGCCCGGGCCGGGGTCACCACGGTCGTGGACTTCTTCTACCTCCACGACCGGGGCAACGGGAACGACCTCGCGGTGGTCGAGGCGGCGCGGGAGGTCGGGGTCCGGCTCGTGCTCGCGCGCTCGATGTACGACTGGACCGGGGCCCCGGCGCGCTACCTCGAGACCCCGGAGGAGGCGGTGCGGAACTTCCGCGCGCTCTACCGGGAGCTCCGCGACGACCCCCTCGCCACCTGCCAGCCGGCGCCGCACTCGATCCACGGGGCGAGCCCCGAGATGATCCGGGCCGGGGCCGAGCTCGCCGCCGAGCTGGGCCTGCCGTTCCACGTCCACGTGGCCGAGGGACGGTACGAGCGGGAGATGGCCCTCGAACGGTACGGGCGCTCGCCGGTGGGGTTCCTCGACTCCCTCGGGGCCCTCTCCGAGCGGACCGTGATGGTCCACTGTGTGTGGGTGGACCGGGAGGACCTGGCCCTCATGGCCGAGCGGGGCGTCCGGGTCGTCCACAACCCGAGCGCGAACGCGTTCCTGGGCGACGGCGTGGCCCCGTTCCGGGAGATGCTCGCCCGGGGGATCCCGGTCTGCCTCGGCACCGACGGCGGGTGCACGAACAGCCGGCGGAGCGTGTTCGAGGAGATGCGGATGGCCGCGCTCCTGGCGAAGGCCCGCGACGCCGACGCCGAGGCGGTCACGGCGGAGCAGGTCCTCGCGGCCGGGACGGCCCGGGGGGGTGAGGTGCTCGGGCTCCCCGTGGGGCGGATCGCGGCGGGCTACCTGGCGGACCTCGTCGTGCTCGACCTCGACGCGCTCTCGCTCCAGCCCCCCGCAACCGCCGAGAAGCAGGTGGTCTACGCGATGCAGCCCGAGGCCGTCCGGCGGGTGCTCGTGGCGGGCGAGCCGGTCGTCGAGGACGGCCGGCTGGTCCGGGTCGACGAGGGCGCGATCCGGGCCGAGGTGGCCCGGGTCACGGCGGGCTGGGCCCCGCCCCCCCGGTAGCGTCCCCCTCCCCGGCGGGCGCGTCCGGCCCCCCGCGGGCCTCGTCGGCGGCCGTCGGCTCTCCGGCGAGCTCCCGGAGCGGGACGATCTCGCAGTCCGCGAGGGGGTACTGGTGGGGCCCGTAGGTCACGAGCGCCCGGCCGCTCCGGGCCGCCGTGGCCTGGATGATCCCGGCGAAGAAGTCGGTCCGGTAGCCCTCGTCGAAGCAGCGGACGAGGTAGTCGCCGCCGGCGCGGGCGGTGGCCGCGTCGAGCGGGAGCACGCGGATCCCCTCGAGCTCCTCCTCGGCCCGGCGGAACTCCTCCGGCAGCAGCGCCCTGCGGAGCTCGAGGAGCGTGATCGACGCCACCGCCAGGTCGCCCCGCTCCCGCAGGCGGCGGAGCACCCGGGGCGCGTCGTGGAGGCCCCGGACCGCCCAGATCAGGACCACGGTGTCGAGGAGGTACCCCACGGCCGCGCGCTAGAGTAACGGGACGCGATGGAGGAGCTCCGCGAGGAACCCCGTCGGGGCACCGGGACCACGACCGAGCGGGAGCCCCGGACCGACCACCGGCTGGACGAGGGCGACCACGACCGCTTCGCCCACTACGTCGAGAAGCGGAAGCTGGCCGAGGCCTACGTGCTTGGCACCCCGGTGATCGCCCTCTGCGGGAAGGTCTGGGTGCCCTCGCGCGACCCCGAGCGGTTCCCGGTCTGCCCGGAGTGCAAGCGGCTCTACGACCTCGGGCCGGAGGGCCGCCGCCGGGAGTGGGAGGAGCGCCTCCGCCGCGAGACCTCCAACTGAGCGCGGCGAGGCCGGGCGCGCCCCCCCGGGTCAGCGCGGGCCGAGGGCCTCCTCCAGGCGGTCGAGGAACCCGACCTGCCCGGGGAGGAGCTTGCGGCGGGCCTCCCCGAGCCCGAACCACGCGGCCCGGTCCACCTCGGGGAACCGCCGGACCCGGCCCGAGCGCGGGGGCCACTCCATCTCGAACGCGTTGCTCCGGACCTCCCGGACGTCGAGGTCCCCCTCGAGGGCCCAGGCCGAGACCAGCTTCCCCCCCGGCTGGCGCAGCTCGCCGAGGGGGAGCGCCCGGCCCGGGGGCGGGTCCTGTCCCAGCTCCTCGCGGAACTCCCGACGGGCCACCGCGAGGGGGTCCTCGTCGGGCCCGTGCTCGCCCTTGGGGATCGACCACGCGCCGTCGTCCCGGCGCGCCCAGAGCGGCCCGCCGGGGTGGACCAGGAGGACCTCCACGCCGCCCGGACGCCGCCGGTAGACGAGGAGCCCGGCGCTCCGCTTCGGCATCGGGGACCGGCCGCTACTCCAGCCACGGGAGCCGGATGCCCCGCTCCCGGGCCACCTCGATCGCCCGTTCGTAGCCGGCGTCGGCGTGGCGGACCACCCCGAGCCCGGGGTCCGTGGCGAGGACCCGTTCCAGGCGCTCGGCGGCCTCGTCGGTGCCGTCGGCCACGACGACCATCCCGGCGTGGAGCGAGTAGCCGATCCCCACCCCGCCGCCGTGGTGCACGGCCACCCAGTGGGCCCCGGCCGCGGTGTTCAGGAGGGCGTTCAGCACCGGCCAGTCCGCGATCGCGTCGCTCCCGTCCCGCATCCCCTCGGTCTCCCGGTAGGGGCTCGCCACGCTCCCGGCGTCGAGGTGGTCGCGCCCGATCACGATCGGCGCCGAGACCTCGCCCCGGCGGACCATCTCGTTGAACCGCAGGCCGGCCGCGGCCCGCTCCCCGTAGCCCAGCCAGCAGATCCGGGCCGGGAGCCCCTGGAAGCGGACGTGCTCCTCCGCCATCCGCAGCCACCGGTGGAGCCGCTCGTTCCCCGGGAACAGCTCCATCACCGCCCGGTCGGTGGCGAGGATGTCGGCGGGGTCGCCGGAGAGCGCGACCCAGCGGAACGGCCCCTTGCCCTCGAAGAACAGGGGGCGGATGAAGGCCGGGACGAACCCGGGGTAGGAGAGGGCCCGCTCGAAGCCGCCCTCCCGCGCCCCGGCCCGGAGGTTGTTCCCGTAGTCGAACACCACCGCGCCGGCGTCCCCGAAGCCGACCATCGCCTCGCACTGCGCGGCCATCGAGGCGTGGGCCCGCCGCACGTAGCCGTCGGGGTCGCGGGCCCGGAGCGCGGCCGCCTCCTCGAGCGTGAGCCCCGCCGGGACGTAGCCGCCGAGGGGGTCGTGGGCGCTGGTCTGGTCGGTCACGACGTCGGGGCGGAAGCCCCGGCGGAGGAGCTCCGGGTGGGTCTCGGCGGCGTTCCCGAGGAGCCCCACCGAGAGCGGCTCGCCCGCCGCCCGGGCCTCCTCGACCCACCGGACCGCCTCGTCGAGGTCGTCGGTCTCCCGGTCCAGGTAGCCGGTCTTGATCCGCCGCTCGATCCGGGCCGGGTCCACCTCCACGCAGAGGGCCACGCCCTCGTTCATCGTGACCGCGAGGGGCTGCGCCCCGCCCATGCCGCCGAGCCCCGCGGTGAGCACCACCCGGCCCCGGAGCGAGCCGCCGAAGCGCTGCGAGGCGCACTCCGCGAGGGTCTCGTAGGTCCCCTGGAGGATCCCCTGGGTGCCGATGTAGATCCAGGAGCCGGCCGTCATCTGCCCGAACATCGTGAGCCCGCGGGCCTCGAGCTCGCGGAACGCCTCGTGGGTCGCCCACCGCGGCACGAGGAGCGAGTTCGCGATCAGCACCCGCGGGGCCATCCGGTGGGTGCGGAACACGCCCACCGGCTTCCCCGACTGCACGAGGAGCGTCTCGTCGTCGCCGAGCTCCCGGAGGCAGCGGACGATCGCGTCGAAGCTCGCCCAGTCCCGGGCCGCCTTCCCGGTCCCGCCGTACACCACGAGGTCCTGGGGGCGCTCGGCGACCTCGGGGTCGAGGTTGTTCATGAGCATCCGGAGGGCGGCCTCCTGGGGCCACCCCCGGCACGAGCGCTCGCGGCCCCGGGGGGCCCGGACCTCGCGCGGGCCGGCTCCCACGGCCCGATGATACGCCGGCCCGGACGATCGCCGTCGGCGGGACCGGCCATGCGGTTGGCGCTCGTGGCCGGGGGCACCCGGGCCGAGCTGCGGGCACGGCCCGCGATCGGGTCCGACCGGGGTTGTTCCCCGCGGAACCGGGGCCCCTCCCCGGCGGGCGACGGGCGCGCGGCCACGCGGCTCACCGCGGTACGCTCAAGGGCGGCCCCCGGCCGCCCGATGCTTCGGGGGACGACATGGAACGCATCCGGGTCCTCATCGCCGACGACGAGGCGGCCGTCCGGGAAGCCATCGCCGACCTCGTCTCCTCCGACCCCGACATGGAGGTGGCCGGGACGGCGGAGGACGCCGACGAGGCGATCGCGGTGGCCCGCGACGTGCAGCCCGACGTGGCGCTGATCGACGTGAAGATGCCCGGTGGCGGCGGGGCGCGGGCGGCCAGGGAGATCCGGGAGGTCTCGCCGCAGACCCACGTGGTGGCGCTCTCCGCGTACGAGGACCGGCGGACCGTCCTCGAGATGCTCCGCGCCGGGGTCGTCGGCTACGTCGTGAAGGGAACCTCGGCGGAGGAGATCCTCTACACGATCCGCCGCTCGATGCGCGGCCAGGGCAGCCTGTCGGTGGAGGTCACGGCCGACGTGATCCACGAGCTCGCGTCGCTCCTCGAGCGCTCCGAGACCCTGGCCCGCGAGCTGCAGGAGCTGAACCGGACGAAGAGCGAGCTGATCCAGATCCTCTCCCACGAGCTGTTCACCCCGATCACCACGATCCAGGGCTTCGCGATGACCGTGGCCGAGCACGGCGACCGGCTCTCGCGGGAGGAGATCGGGGCCCTCGCGGAGGGGGTCGCGCGGGCCAGCGACCGGATCCGGCGCCTCGTCGGCAACCTGGCCGCGGCCGCCCGGCTCGACCGGGAGGGGGTCGAGTTCTCGACGCGCCCCGTGCCGATCGGGGCGGTCGTCGAGCGGGCGGTCGCGGAGTTCCAGCGGGACCGGGGGAGGATCCGGCTCCCGGACGACGACGCCTGGGCCGCGGCCCGGGTCTGGGCCGACGTGGAGCTCGCGGCCCGGGCGCTGGTCGTGGTCCTGGAGAACGCGCTCGCGCTCTCCCCCGACGAGGAGCCCGTCGAGGTCGGCCTCTCGGTGCGGAGCGGCGAGCTCGAGCTCGCCGTCGCCGACCGCGGCCCGGGCGTGCCGGAGGCCATGCGGGAGCGGATCTTCGAGGCCTTCACCCAGACCGACTCCAGCACGACCCGGACCCACGAGGGCCTCGGGATCGGCCTCTACCTGGCCCGGCGGATCATGCGCGCCCACGGCGGCACGATCGGGGTCCGGGACCGCGAGGGCGGGGGCAGCGTGTTCGTCCTCTCGTTCCCCGCCCTCGAAGGCCCGGACCCGGTCCCGGAGGACGCGCGGGCCAGCTCCCAGGGGTAGGGCGGCGGGCCGGGTTCGGCGGAGGCCTGCTCAGCCCGAGCGGCGGTCCACCGCCCAGGACGAGCCCTCGGAGTTCCGCTTCGTGTAGGCCTTCATCTCGGCCGCCACCGCCACCGCCTCGGCGAAGTGCGCGAACCGGCGCCGGGCGGTGCTCGCGATCCCGATCGAGATCGAGAGGATCGGGAACCGGCGGACCTCGCCCCGGCGGTCCGGGACCTCCAGGAAGCCCCGCGCCCGGTCCCCGGGGTCGTAGAGCGAGGGCGCCTCGGCGTCGAACCGCTCCACGATCCGCTCGGCGAGGGGCGCCGCGACCTCCGGCGGCACGAGCGCGACGAAGTCGTCGCCGCCCACGTGCCCGACGAAGGCGTCCGGACCCGCCACCTCCTCCGCCGCCGCCCGGATGATCCGCGCGGTGGCGCGGATCACCTCGTCCCCCCGGAGGAAGCCGTAGTGGTCGTTGTAGGCCTTGAAGTGATCGAGGTCGGCGTAGAGCAGCGCGAAGCCGCGCCCCTCCCGCACCCGGGCCTCGATCTCCTCCTCGATCCGGACGTTCCCCGGGAGGCCGGTGAGGGGCGACTGGGCCCGCATCTCCCGGGCCCTGCGGATCACGCCGCGGATCCTCGCGACGAGCTCCGCCGGGTCGAAGGGCTTGACGACGTAGTCGTCGGCCCCGGCGGCCAGCCCCTCGACCTTGTCCGCCGACAGCCCCCGGGCCGTGAGCATGATCACGGGCAGGCCGGCGGTGCGGGGGTCGGCCCGGAGCCGCCGGGTCAGCTCGAGCCCGTCCACGTTCGGCATCATCACGTCGGCCAGGACCAGGTCGGGCCGCTCCTCGAGGGCCCGGGCCAGGCCCTCGGCGCCGTCGGAGGCCGTCCGGACCTCGAAGCCCGAGGCGCGGAGCTCGATCTCGAGGAGCCGCAGGATGAAGGGGTCGTCGTCGACGACCAGGATCGTCGCGCCGCCGGGCTCGCCCGCCACGGCCCCCGCCCCCTCGCCGCCCTCCCCGCCGATCATCCGACCGGGACCCCCTCCCGCCCCGGCGCGCCCCTCACCCGCCGGCCCGCCGGTCGACCGCGTACGAGGACCCCGGGGTCCGCTTGGCCAGGCTCTTGAGCTCGGTGGCCACGGCCACCGCCTCCGCCCGGTGCGTGAAGCGCCGCACGGCCGTGGTCGCGATCCCGATCGAGATCGAGAGCAGCGGGAACCGCCGGAGCTCGCCCCGGCGGTCCTCGGCCTCGATGAAGCCGCGGGCGCGGTCCTCGGGCTCGTAGAGCGCCGGCGCCACCCGGTCGAACCGCGCGATCACCTCCTGGGCCACCCGCTCGGCGAGCGCGGGGTCCGTGAGCACCACGAAGTCGTCGCCGCCGATGTGGCCGACGAAGGTCGCGGGGCCCCCCACCTCGCGGGCGGCGTCGCGGATCGTCGCGGCCGTCGCCCGCAGCGCCTCGTCCCCCCGGACGAACCCGTACCGGTCGCTGTAGGCCTTGAAGTCGTCGAGGTCGAGGTAGAGGAGGGCGAACGGTTCGCCCCGGTCGATCCGGGCCTGGATCTCCTCCTCGATCCGGACGTTGCCGGGGAGCCCGGTGAGCGGGGAACGCTCGGAGAGGTAGCGGGCGCGCCGGAGGGCCCCGCGGATCCGGGCCCGGAGCTCCTCGGGCTCGAAGGGCTTGACGATGTAGTCGTCGGCCCCGGCGGTGAGCCCCTCGAGCTTGTCCGCGGAGAGCCCCCGGGCGGTGAGGAGGATGATCGAGACCCCCTCCGTCCGTGGGTCGGCCCGGAGGCGGCGGACCAGCTCGTAGCCGTCCATCTTCGGCATCATCACGTCGGCCAGGACCAGGTCCGGGCAGCGCTCGAGCGCCATCCGGAGCCCCTCCTCCCCGTCCGCCGCCGCCCGCACCTCGTACCCCTCGGCCTCGAGCTCCATCGCGAGCAGGCGCGAGATGAACGGGTCGTCCTCGACGACGAGGATCGACCCGCTCGGGCGCTCCCCCGCTCCCTCCTCCCGTCCGGGTGCCGTCGCCGGCCTCCTCACCGCCTCCGTGGCCGGAGGATAGCCCAGGAGCCCCGCGGGCAGGACGCCCGCGGGGGCCGCCCGTCCCCCGCCGGCCGAGCCCCCGGGCCCGCGGCCCCCCGCGAGCGCGCCTCCCCCCGGGCCCGGGTGTGGGACGATAGGCCCGTCGGAACCGGAGGGGAGGCCGTGGAGGTCCTCGACTCGATCCTCGACGCGGTGGGGCGCACGCCGCTCGTGCGGCTGCGGCGGGTGACCCGCGGCCTCCGCCCGCGGGTCGTCGCCAAGCTCGAGATGCTCAACCCCGGGGGCTCGGTGAAGGACCGGATCGGCCTCCGCATGATCGAGGCCGCCGAGCGCGCCGGCCTGCTCCGTCCCGGCGGCACGATCGTCGAGCCCACCTCGGGGAACACCGGCCACGGCCTGGCCATCGCCGCGGCGATCAAGGGCTACCGCTGCATCTTCGTGATGCCGGACAAGATGAGCCAGGAGAAGATCTCGCTGCTCCGGGCCTACGGGGCGGAGGTCGTGATCTGCCCCACGGCGGTCCCGCCCGAGCACCCCGAGAGCTACTACCGGGTGGCCGACCGCCTGACCGAGCAGATCCCCGGCGCGTTCCAGCCGAACCAGTACTACAACCAGGAGAACCCCCGGGCCCACTACGAGACCACGGGCCCGGAGATCTGGGAGCAGACCCAAGGCGAGATCGACGTCCTCGTGGCCGGGGTGGGGACCGGCGGCACGATCACGGGGACCGCCCGCTACCTCAAGGAGCGGAAGCCCGACCTCCTCGTCGTGGGGGCCGACCCCGAGGGCTCGCTCTACTCGGCGGCGCCGGGGGAGGAGGCCCGCCCCTACCTCGTCGAGGGGATCGGCGAGGACTTCTGGCCGGAGACCTTCGACCCCTCGGTCGTCGACCGGTGGGAGCGGGTCTCGGACCGAGACTCGTTCCACTGGGCCCGCCGGATCACGCGGGAGGAGGGGATCCTGGTGGGGGGCTCCTCGGGGACCGCGATGGAGGCCGCCGCCCGGGTGGCGCGCGAGCTCGACGAGGACGCCCTCGTCGTCGTGATCTTCCCCGACACCGGGCGGAACTACCTCTCCAAGCTCTACTCGGACAGCTGGCTGCTCCAGTACGGGATGCTCGAGCGCCCCGCGCCGGTGCGCCTGCGGGAGGTGCTCGCGGCCAAGCGGAGCGGGATCCCCCCGGTGGTCACGGTCCGCGCCCACGAGAAGGTCCGCCAGGCGATCGACCGGCTCGAGGAGTACGGGATCTCCCAGGCCCCCGTGGTCCGGGACGGCGCGGAGAACGTGACCGACGTGGTGGGCTCGATCCAGGAGCGGGCGCTCCTCGACCGGATCTTCCGCGACCCCGACGCGCTCCAGGCCGACGTGGCCGAGGTGATGGGCCCGCCGATCCCGATGCTCGACGTCGACGCGCCCGTGGAGGAGGCCTTCGCGGAGCTCCAGGAGCACCCCGCGGTGCTCGTCGCGGAGGGCGGCAAGGTCGTGGGCGTCCTCGCCCGGAGCGACCTCCTCGAGTTCCTGGCCCACCGGACCGCCCCCTGACCCCGCGGTGCGCGCGCTCGGGATCGACGTCGGCGACGACCGGAAGGGGTTCGACCTCGTCCTCCTGGACGAGGGGCTCGTGCCGCTGGCCCGCCACCGCCGGGTCCGCCTCGCCCAGCTCGGCGAGCTGGTGCGGGGGCTCGGCCCCGACGTGGTCGCGATCGACTCGCCGCCGGCCTGGGCCCCGGACGGCGCCCCCTCCCGGCGCACCGAGCGGGAGATCGCCGCCCTCGGGATCCGCTGCTTCCGGACCCCGCCCGCGTCGGTGGGTCGCGAGCACCCCTTCTACGGGTGGATGCGGAACGGGATCGCGGCGTTCCAGGCGGTGGCCCGGGCGGGCTACCCGCGGTTCCGCGGGGGCGAGGCCCGGGGGACCGCCCTCGAGGTCTTCCCCCACGCCACGGCGGTGGTGCTGGCGGGCTGCCTCCCGCCCCGGCGGGTGAACAAGCGGGCCTGGCGGGCCGAGGTGCTCCGGATGGCCGGGGTGGCGGTGCGGGAGCTGTCCTCCCTGGACCAGGTGGACGCCGCCCTGGCCGCGCTCACGGGCCTCCACGCGCTGCGGGGCGACTGCTTCGCGCCCGGCGACCCGCGGGAGGGGCTGATCGTGCTGCCGCGGCGGGCCATCCCGGCCCGGTTCCCCCGGGCCGTGCTCCGGCCGCGGGAGGGCGTGCAGGGCTGGTTCTTCCGCCCCTGCGGCTGCGGGGACCCGGCCTGCGCCGCGCTCACGCGCTCGGAGTTCGCCCCCGGCCACGACGCGAAGCGGAAGGCCCGGCTCTGGAGGCTCGCCCGCGACGGCCAGGAGGCGTTGGAGGAGCTGCGGCGCCGGGGCTGGGAGCTGCCGCCGGAGCTCGCGTGACGGGACGGACGGAACGGAGGTCGGAGGCCATGCGGTTCGAGACGCGCGCGATCCACGTGGGGCAGGAGCCGGAGCCCGCCTACGGGGCGGTGAACGTCCCCGTCTACCAGACCTCGACCTACGCCCAGCCCGACGTGGGCAAGCCCATCCGCTACGACTACGCCCGCGGCGGGAACCCCACCCGCGAGGCCCTCCAGACCGTCCTGGCCTCGCTCGAGGGCGGGGCCCACGCGTTCTGCTTCGCCTCCGGCCTCGCCGCCGAGGCCACGTTCCTGCTCACGCTCTCCCCCGGCGACCACGTGCTGCTCCCCGACGACGTGTACGGCGGGACCTACCGGCTGTTCGCCCGGGTGCTCGGGGGCTTCGGCATCGCCTTCGACGTCGTCGACATGACCGACCCGGCGAAGGTCCGGGCTGCGCTCCGGGACGAGACCCGGGTGGTCTGGGTGGAGACCCCCACGAACCCGCTCCTCAAGGTCGTGGACGTCCGGGCGGTGGCCGAGGCGGCCCACGCGGCCGGGGCCCGGGTGGTCGTGGACAACACGTTCGCCACCCCCTACCTCCAGCGCCCCCTGGAGCTCGGGGCCGACGTCGTGGTGCACTCGGTCACCAAGTACCTGGGCGGCCACTCCGACCTGGTCGGCGGCGCGGTCGTGACGAACGACGACGAGCTCGCCGAGCGGCTCCGGTTCCTCCAGAACGCGGTGGGGGCCGTCCCCGGGCCGATGGACTGCTACCTCGCGCTCCGCGGGGTGAAGACCCTCGCGGTCCGGATGGAGGCGCACTGCCGGGGGGCGCGCGCGGTGGCCGCGTTCCTCGCCGAGCACCCGGGGGTGACCCGCGTGCACTACCCGGGCCTCCCCTCCCACCCCGGGCACGAGGTCGCCGCGCGCCAGATGCGGGACTTCGGCGGGATGGTCTCGTTCGAGGTGGGGAGCGCCGAGGAGGCGGCCCGCGTGGCCCGCTCCACCCGCCTGTTCTTCCTCGCCGAGTCCCTCGGCGGGGTGGAGTCGCTGATCGAGGTCCCGGCGCCGATGACCCACGCGAGCGTCGCCGGCTCGCCGCTCGAGGTCCCGCCGAACCTGATCAGGCTCTCGGTGGGGATCGAGCACCCCGACGACCTCGTCGAGGACCTGGCCCGAGCCCTGGAGGAGGCCGGCTAGGCTCGGGGCCGCCCCGGGCGATCGTCGCCCCGGCCCTCGGCCAGGGCGCGCAGCTTCTCGGGGTTCAGCACGATCCGCACGGCCCCGATCCGCGCGCCCTCCGGCTCGAGGACGATGACGGCGACCGGGGCGCCCCCGGCGGAGACGATCGCCCCCGGGTCGCGGTTGACCTCCGTGACGCGGACCGTCACGCCCCGCGCGGGACCGCGGCGGGTGAGCCCCATGAGGAACCGGGCCACGTGCTCGCGGCCGACCACCGGACGGCGGGCCGCCGAGACCCGGCCGCCGCCGTCGCTCACCAACACCACGCCCTCGGTCAGCAGCTCGATCAGCCCGGCGGTGTCCCCCGAGGCGCAGGCGGCGAGGAACCGCTCGGCGAGCTCGCGGCCACGCTCGCGGTCGGCCTCGAACCGGCGCCGGCGCTCCCCCACCGCCCGCCGGGCCCGCGCGACGAGCTGCCGGCAGGCCTCCTCGCTCCGGCCGAGGATCCCCGCGACCTCCGGGTAGGGGGACCCGAAGACCTCCCGCAGGAGGAACGCCGCCCGCTCGAGCGGCGTGAGCGACTCGAGCAGCACGAGGAAGGCCATCGTGACCGACTCGGCGAGCTCGGCACGTTCGTCCGCGTCGGGCATCGCCTCCGTGACGAGGGGCTCGGGGAGCCACGGGCCGACGTAGGTCACCCGTCGCACCCGGGCCGACCGCAGGTGGTCGATGCAGAGGCGGGTCACGACCGCCGTGAGGAACGCGCGGGGCGATCCGACGTCCTCGTCGGGGACCCGCCGCCACCGCAGGTAGCACTCCTGCACGACGTCCTCGGCCTCGGTGGCGCTCCCCAACATCCGGTATGCCACCCCGAAGAGGAGCGGCCGCAGCTCGACGAAGGCCTGGGTCCCTCCCACCGTCGTCCCCCACCATAGGACGGGGCGGGTCGGGGCCGCGTGACGGCGGAGCCGTGTCACGGGAGGGGCGGCCGCCCCGTCCACAGGTACGGGCATGGGGACGACCAGGATCGCGGCGATCGCGGGCGGGGCGTCGCTCGCGGCCATCGGGCTGTGGGCCCTGGCCGACCCCGGCTCGTTCCACCGGGTCGTGGCCCCGTACCCGCCGTACCACGAGCACCTCCTGCACGACGTCGGGGCGTTCCAGCTCGGGCTGGGGGCGGTGCTCCTCCTCGCCGCCGGGGTCGGCGACGCGCTTTTCGCCGCGCTCGGCGGCGTGGGCCTCGGAGCGGCCGCGCACGCCTGGGCCCACGTGCTCGACCGGGGGCTCGGGGGGCGGAGCTCCGATCCCTGGGTCCTCGGGGCGGCGGCGGCGCTCCTGCTCGCGGCGGCGGCCGGCAGGTGGAAGGAGGTCCGAGGGGGATGAGGGTCTTCGTGGCGGGCGCGACGGGGGCCCTGGGCCGGCCCCTGGTGCGGCGGCTCGTCGAGGCGGGGTACCAGGTCAGCGGCCTCACGCGGACGCCGGGCAAGCGCGGCCTCCTCGAGGCCCTGGGGGTCCGGCCGGTGGTGGCCGACGCGCTCGACCCCGCCGCCACGGAGGCGGCCGTCAGGGAGGCCGGTCCCGAGGCCGTCGTCCACCTCCTCAGCGCGCTGCCGGCCGCAGGGCCGCTGCGGGCGCGGGACCTCCGGGCCACGAACGCGCTGCGGGAGCGGGGCACCGCGATCCTCCTGCGGGCGGCCCGGGCCGCGGGCAGCCGTCGGTTCGTCGCCGCGTCCTTCGTCGGGGTGCACGGGCTCGGCTCGGGCGAGGTCCTCTCCGAGGAAGCCCCGCTCGGCCCGTCGGATGCCCGCGCCGGCGTGGGGGCCGCGGCGGCGGCGCTCCGCTCCCTCGAGGAGCAGGTCCTGGGAGCCCCGGGGATCGAGGGGATCGTCCTGCGGTTCGGCTCGCTCTACGGCCCGGGGGTCGGTTCCACCGAGGCGATGGTCGCCAGGCTCCGCCGCGGCCGGTTGCGCCTGCCCGCCGGCGGGCCCGGCACCCTTCCGTGGATCCACGCCGGCGACGCGGCGGCCGCGACCGTGCGCGCGATCGAGCGGGGCCGCCCCGGCGAGGTCTACGCCGTGGTCGACGACGAACCGGCGACCCTGGGCGCGTTCGCCGCCGCCCTGGCCGAGGCCATCGGCGCGCCGGCGCCCCGGCCGATCCCGCCGTGGCTCGCGGGGATCGTGGCGCCGCTCGCGACCGCGTATGCGGTGCGGGCGCGGCTCCGGGTGTCGAACGCGAAGGCCAAGCGGGAGCTGGGGTGGGCCCCGGCGTTCCCCACCCACCGGGATGGCCTGGAGGACGTGGCGACGGCCCTGGGCGCCTGACCGGCCATGCCCATCTGCGGGCCGGAGGTCAACGGCCGGCGAGCGGGTCCCGCCAGCGCAGCCCCGGGTAGCGGCTGAAGTCGCGGTCGGCGCTCACGAGCTCCAGGCCCCACTCGATCGCCAGGGCGGCGAGGTGCGCGTCGGGGACGTGGTTCCCGCCCGCCCTGCCTTCGACGAGCAGGCGGGCCAGGACGGACGGGTGCCGCTCGGTCGGGACTGGGATCCAGACGTTGGGTCGCTCGAGCCAGCCGCGGACGACCGACCACGCTTGCTCCACCGTGGCGGGCCGCTCGAGCGCCCGGGGATGCGTAGACACCCGCAGGAAGGCGACGATGGTGGGCCACGGGATCGCCACCTGGGCCACCGACGTGAGGGTGGACGACCACCACCGGCGGGCCACCTCGTGCCTCTCGAAGCCCCGATGGTGCGCCCACAGGAGGATGTTGGCGTCGACGATCGGGGCCGACGCCTCAGCCATCGAGCCGCTCGAGCGCCTGCGCGACGTCCGTCACGTCGAGGAGCGGGGCGCCGGTGTCGAGGACCGGCGGGTCGTAGGGGCCGGCCGCCGGCCTCCGTTGGAGGTCGCGGAGGCCCGCCCGGAGCGCCTCGTTCGCCACCCTGGAGAGCGACCGGCCCGACCGACGGGCCAGATCCGTCAGCCGCGCCGCGACGTCGTCGTCGAGGTTCAGCGTCGTCCGCATCACCTTGGTTCATACCATCACACCAGGCGGGCGGCAAGGCCCGGTCCGGGCTACCGGAGGACGATCTGGCCCTCCTCGGTGGCGATCCCGACCGCGGCCAGGCCCGGGGGGCCCGGGACCGCCCGCAGGGGCAGCGTGGCCCCGCCCAGGCACTCCCGGAGCGCCCCCTCGTCCCCGCCCAGCACCGCCCAGGCGATCCCCAGGGGGCGGACCCGGTGCCGTGCCACCGCCCGGCCGGGGTGGAGGTCGGGCGGCACCTGCCACTCGATGAAGAACGGGAACGAGGGGTCCTCGACGGTCCGGTCGAGCCCCGCGCTGCGCCACCGGATCTCGGTGCCGTCGGGCCGGGTCCGCATCCCCTCCACCGTCACGAGCCCCAGCCGGCGGGCCACCCGGTCCAGGTCGTCGGTCCGGAGGCACACCGCGAACGGCCGGTCGCCGTGGCGGGCCCGCTCCAGGACCGCCCGGCCCAGGTCCGAGCCCCGGGCCCGCTCCTCGTCCACCGCCGCGAGGAGCTCCACGTAGTCCTCGCCGAGCGGCACGATCGCGTTCCCCGTCCCCCACGCGGGGTGGCGGCCGCCGGGCACGGCGGCCAGGCCGTGCTCCCGCCACAGCCGCGCCGCCGCCCCCTCGAGGTCCCGGACGGCGAACACCACGTGGTCGATGCGGAGCATGCCGGGACGCTACGGAGGCCGGCCCTGCCGGTCAACCGCGCCGGTAGACTCCCGGCATGCGCCGGGCGCTGCCCGCGGTCGTGCTGGCCTGGGCGGTGGCCTGCGCGGCGGGGTTCGGTCCGGGGAGCGCGGGCGGCCCGGGCCTCGAGCCCGTCGCGACCGACCTCGCGTTCCCCACCAACCTCGGGTTCCTCCCCGACGGGACGATCGTCTACGGCGAGAAGGACACCGGCGAGATCCGGCTCCTCACCCCGGACGGGACCGACCGCGTGGCGGCGCGCCTCCCGGTCCTGGGCGGCGCCGAGCGGGGGCTCCTGGGGCTCGCGGTCCACCCCCGGTTCCCCGAGGAGCCGTGGCTCTACGTCTACTACTCCGACGCCCGGACCGCCCGGAACCGCCTGGTCCGGATCCGCCTGGTGGGCGGCCGCGGGGGGAGGCAGGAGGCGCTCCTCGAGCTGCTGCCGGCGGTCTCCGGCTACCACAACGGCGGCGACCTCGCGTTCGGGCTGGACGGCATGCTCTACGTCTCCACCGGCGAGGCCCACGAGCCCGCCCGGGCCCGGGACCCCGACGACCTCGGGGGGAAGGTGCTCCGGCTCGCGCCGGACGGGACCGTGCCGCCGGACAACCCCTTCCCCGGGAGCCCCGTCTACACGCTCGGGCACCGGAACTCCTTCGGCCTGTGCGTGAACCCCGGCACCGGCGACGTCTGGGAGACCGAGAACGGGCCCGACCGCGACGACGAGGTGAACCTGCTCCGGCCCGGGCGCGACCACGGGTGGCCGACGGTGCTGGGCCCGGGCGGGGGCCCGGGGTTCGTGGACCCCGAGATCGTGTTCCCGCGGGTCATCGTCCCCACCGGGTGCTCCTTCACGGCCCCCGACACGATGTGGTTCGGGGACTTCCACGGGGACCTCCACCGCGCGCGGCTCGCGGGGCCCGACCTCGACCGGGTCCGGGAGCACCGCGTCGTGCTCTCCGCCGGCGCGGGGATCACCGACGTGGCCGTCGGCCCCGACCGCCGGCTCTACGTGGCCACGGCGACCGCGATCCTCAGGGTCACGGGCGTCCGGGCGCGGACCCAGGGCCCGGCGGCGAGCCCGACGACGACCGCGAGCCCGACGGCGACCGCGAGCCCGACGACGACCGCGAGCCCGACGGCGACCACGAGCCCGACGGCAGCAGCCAGCCCGACGGCGGCAGCCAGCCCGACGGTTCCCACCGAGACGGCCCCGGCCGGACCCGGGCGCGGCGGGACC
>FWPU01001051.1_pt1 | contig 80351 bp, 72 predicted proteins | sample 2228361 | NCBI WGS metagenome assembly FWPU01 (sample SAMEA103939777, study PRJEB20133) | metagenome | reverse complement strand
CGTGGAACACCTTCACGTCGCGCAGCAGCTTCTCCACCGGATACTCCTTCATGTACCCGTAGCCACCGAAGACCTGCACGGCGTCCACACAGGTTTTCATGGCCATATCGGCGGCGAAGGCTTTGGCAAAGGCTGCCTCTTTGGAGTTAGGCTTGCCTTGATCACAGTTCCAGGCTGCCTTCCAGCACAGCAACCGTGCCGCCTCAATGTGGATCGCCATGTCCGCGATCATGTGGCCGACGGCCTGGAAGTTGACGATGGGTTGGCCGAAAGCGTTGCGCTCTTGGGCGTAGCGGAGTGCCTCTTCCATCGCCCGCCGCGCCACCCCGACGGCCATAGCCGCCACCACTGGCCGCGAGTAATCAAAGACTTGCATGGCGATGAGGAAGCCGCTGCCTTCTGGCCCTAAACGGTGGCTGGCTGGGATCGTCACCTCCTGCAGCGAGATCTCGGCGGTATCGGCGCAGCGCTGGCCGAGCTTATCAAACTTCTTGCTCACCGAGAAGCCGGGGCGGTCGCGCTCCACGATGAAGCAGCTAATGCCCTTGTGGCGGCTCTCGCGCTCGGTACGGGCGAAGATGACAAAGAACTCGGCTTCTGAAGCGTTGGAGATGAAGGTCTTGGTGCCGGTGAGCACGTACTCATCGCCATGCTTGGCGGCGAAGGTCTCAATGCCGGCCACATCCGAGCCGGCGTTGGGTTCGGTGACGGCGTAGGAGGCCAGCGCACCGTTCACCATCCTGCCCAGCCATTCGCGCTTCTGCTCCTCGGTGCCTGCCAGCTTGATGGGGATGGCGGCCAGATTGTTGATTGTCAAGGCAGTGCCCACGCCGCTGCACCCCCAGCCGATCTCCTCCATAATGAGGCACTCCTCCAGCACTGAAGCGCCCATCCCGCCGTATTGTTCGGGGATGTTAAAGTTGATCAGCCCCACCTCGCGCGCTTTGGCGATGATCTCATGCGGAAACTTCCCGCTCTCGTCTAGCTCGGCGGCCACTGGCACGATCTCGTTGGCAGCGAAGTCGTGCGCCATGCGTCGCAGCATGACCTGTTCTTCTGTCAGGGCAAAATCCACCATGATCGTCTCTCCGCAATGGATGCAGGGCCGCGAGGCGCCTCGCGGCAGCAGGTGAATAGAAGGGCGCACAGCCCATAACATGCGCCTCTCTCATTCTATTTGAATGTGGCGCAGAGGCAAGGGAGTTTCGGGCAGGAACCCCCATGCCACCGCTTAGGTGGGGCCGTCCTCCCCTTCGGCTTGGCGGGGGATGTTCTTACTTGATCATCATCAGCAGCATCGTCACCGGCGTGCGGGCATGGATGCTGTGCGGCAGATTGGGCGTCATATGGACCCATGTGCCGGGGCCGGCCTGCAGGGCATCACCTCCCAGCGTCAGGTTGGCCTCGCCCTCGGTGAAGTGCAGCACCGCCGTATAGGCTGAGGTATGCTCGGAGAGTTCCTCGCCGGCGGCAAAGCGAAACAGCACCACACGCAGGCGCTCGTCATCATGCACCGTGCGGCTGAGGATGCTGCGCTCTGGCACCTCCGGCAGCAGTGTGCTTATATTCTGGATGTAGCTATAGGGATTCATACGTACCTCCCAGCGACTTTCTCACCCTTTGGTGCGAATTTTATGGCCGAAGCGTCAAGCACCCAGCGGCTTGATGCGTGGCCAAGCATGCAGGGTGAAGGCGAGGGCAGCCAGCACTTCGGCACTGCGGCCTGCCTGCGCCAACGCCCTCCAGCCGAACCACGTGCCGAAGCAGTAGGCCAGCACACCGGCGTTGATGAGCACGAAGGCAGCTCCTGCCAGTGCCACGCTGCCGCGCCGCGTGCCCTGAAAACGCGGCAAGATCCAGTAGGCCATACCCATCGCCAGCTGCATCATCCAGCCGATGAGCACGGCCTCAATATGTAGGGGGCGCAGGCCCCACAGTGCCGCCGCGATGGGCACGCCCTTGTGCATCAACAGCAGCGCGCCGAAGAGAAACCCCGCTCCCAAATATAGCAGGGCGGCGCGGATCATCCATACACTGAGGCGGGGCATCTCAACGCTCCTTTACGCGCGCCCATGTGTTGGCGATGAAGAACCATCCGGCGATGAGCTGCAGGACGGCGGAAAGTCCCAGCAGCCAGCCCCACAGCGTGCGTGGGTGGGCAACGGCCAGCGGCTCGCTGATCACGCGCAGCAGCAGCCCGACGTTGATCAACCCATAGGTGGCCCAAGCGAGCGCCTCGTTGCCGCGCGGACGCTGCGCCGAAAATTTGGGGAACATCCAGTACACCACGCCAAAGATCAGCTGTGTGATCCAGCCCACCATGAGCAGGTGGATGTAAATCAGCTCCATGCCGGGGATGACCAACGGCAGACCCAGCATTGGCCCTGCCACAAGCAGCACCCCTGCCAGCAGGCCGGCAGCCAGATACACCAGCGAGGTTCTCAAAAAGACGCGGGTCAGCGTTGGCATTGTTCCGCTCCCTTCCGCTCTCACGACGAGGGGTGGCCGGACTTACTACCTCCCGGCCACCCCCTTGCCTTACGTTATTTCGGTTTTCACTCTATCCCCAAACTGCCCCTTCTAGTGCCCCGAACCTGCCGTCGTCTGGCCGCTGAAGATTTCCGCATTCTCCTCGCCTTCTGCGTAGAGGTATCCAGCCAACCCCCGCTCCAGACGGCTGAGGGCGTGATCTACCAGAATGTAGCGCCCTGGCACTTCCAGCTTGAACTCCACCACTGCAGCGCCACCGGGCGGCACGGAGATGGTCTGCACGTCGGTCAGTGGCGGCGAGGTGAGAGAGGCAAAGGGATAGACGCGGTCAAAGATCTCACCAATGACGTGGAAGGACGAGGTGAAGTTCGGTCCGCCCACGCCGAAGAAGATGCGCACCGTCTCGCCGACGTTAGCCCGTAGGGCGTTTTGGTCAAGGGTCAAGGCGCCCGCTGCGCCGTTGAAGACGAAGTACTCCGGCGTCTCGGCCAGTAGCTTCTCCATGCTGAAATCCAGATGCCCCAGCGTGCCGAAGGGCTGCGCGGTGTAGATTTCCCCCTGCATGACGTAGAATTCGCGGTCCACCGGCGGCAGGCCACCCTCCGGCTCCACGAGGATAAGGCCGTACATGCCATTGGCAATGTGGTGGGCAACGCTCGGCGTGGCGCAGTGGTAGACATAGAGGCCTGGGTTGAGCGCCTTGAAGGTGAAGGAGGTCTCCTCACCGGGTTTAGTCTGGGTGAAGATGGCTCCGCCGCCCGGGCCGGTTACAGCGTGCAGGTCAATGGAGTGGGTAAAGGTGTTGCCGGTAGCGTTGCGCAGATGCAGCTCCACCGTATCGCCCACGCGGACACGGATGAAGGGGCCGGGCACTGTGCCGTTGAAGGTGAAGTAGGTCAGCGTGGTGCCATCGGCTAGCTGCCCCTCAACCTCCTGCGTGGTGAGGGTCACGCGCACCGTCTGCGGTTCGCGCTCGCCGATGGGCGGGGGTAGGTCCGCTGGGTGGTGGACGATGTTCTCGCCCACCGCCGCCTGTGATTGCGGGTTGCCGACGCGCAGCGTGCCCCACATACCAGCCTGACGGTGGCCTGGCACGGTGCAGTAATAGACGTACTCACCTTCCTGCTCCACAGCGAAGGTGATGGTCGCCTGCTGGTCAACCTGTGTCAGCTTGCCGGTGCTCACGCCGAACTCATCAATGGCCAGATCGTGCTCAATGCCGTCGCCGTTGATGAGCGTGATGCTCACCGTGTCGCCCGGATTGGCGGTAAGGGTGGGGTTTACCACGCCGTCAATCTCGCCGCCCCGGCCCACAAAGGCAAGCCCAGCATCGCTGCTGGTGACCAGCGTGTAGGACACCGTTGCCTCTTCGGCAGTGTGAGCCATCCCCTCACTGGTAGAGGGCGCGGCCTCGGTAGCAGGGGCGGGTGTAGAGGTGGGGGCGCTGGCCGTTTGCAACGCTGCGGCGGTCGCCTGTGCTGCCTGCTGCTCCAACGCTGAAGGTTCAGGCGAGCAGGCCGCCAGCGTCAGCGCCAGCACCAGCATCCCCAGAGGGAGGAGAAACTTCGTGCGCTTTGTCATCTTCTCGCTCCTTTCGCGAAAGATTTTCCGCTTCGTAGGCCTCCTGTGAGAGGATCAGGAAAGGCAGGGCGATGGCGTCCACTGGACAAAGGTCCTCGCACAGAGTGCAGTAGGTGCACAGGTCAGGGCGCACCAGCGCGGCCTTGACCTGCCCATCGGGCAGGGTGATCTGCCCCAGCGCACCAGTAGGGCAGGTCTCCACACACTTGCCGCATCCCGTGCAGAGTGCTTGATCAATCTGGGGCAGCCATGCACTATCGCCCATGTGCCTTTGCCTTGTTCCTCTCACGTATGCCTTTATCGTACAGGCGAGAAGATGACCTGTCCTTGATCTAGATCAACTTGCGATAAGAGAAGAACAACCTGCCTCACACCGCATGGCAGGCTACCCAGTGGCCCGGCCTCACCTCACGCCACTCTGGCGTAACGTGCTTGCAGTGCTCCTTAGCCATAGGGCAGCGCGGATGGAAACGGCAGCCTGAGGGTGGGTTGACGGGGCTGGGCACGTCGCCGCTGAGGATGATGCGTCGCCGCTGGCGCTCGCGGGCTGGGTCAGGAATGGGCACGGCGGAGAGCAGCGCCACCGTGTAGGGATGGAGGGGGTTGTCGTAGAGTTCATCGCGAGCAGCCAGCTCCACAATCACGCCAAGGTACATCACAGCCACGCGGTCGCAGATGTGGCGCACCATGGCCAGATCGTGGGCGATGAAGAGGTAGGTCAGGCCGAGGCGGTCCTGCAAATCCTCCAGCAGGTTGACGATCTGGGCCTGAATGGAGACATCCAGCGCCGAGATCGGTTCGTCGCAAACGATGAAGGCTGGGTTAGAGGCGAGCGCCCGCGCCACGCCAATACGCTGGCGCTGCCCACCCGAAAACTCGTGGGGAAAACGGTTGATGTAACGGGCGCTCAGCCCCACCAGCTCCAGCAGCTCCTTCACGCGCTCGGCGCGCGCCTTCTCGCTCTCCAGAAGGTGGTGCACGCGCAGCGGCTCGCCGACGATGGCGCTCACCGTCCAACGCGGGTTGAGCGAGGCGAAGGGGTCCTGAAAGATGATCTGCGCCTTGCGGCGGATGGCCAGCAGGTCGGCGCCTTTGGCCTTGTGCACATCTTGACCGTCAATGAGCACGCGCCCCCCAGTAGCGGGGTACAACCCCAGTAGGGTGCGCCCGGCGGTGGTCTTGCCACACCCCGATTCGCCCACCAGCCCCAGCGTCTCGCCGCGCGCAATATCAAATGAGATGCCATCCACGGCACGCACATAGCCTACTGTGCGCTGGATGACAATCCCGCGTGTGATGGGGAAATACTTTTTGAGGTTCTCCACCCGCACCAGCAACTCATTGGTGCTCATCGCAGCGCTCCTGTGCGCACATCCACCCAGCAGGCGATGCGGTGCTCTGGCCCGACGGCCTCCAGCGCCGGATTCTGCGCCCAGCAGTGCTCCGTGACAAACTCACAGCGCGGCGCGAAAGGGCAACCCGGTGGCTCTACCAACATGGAGGGCGGCGCCCCAGGGATGGGCTTCAGGCGGCGCTCGCGGCGGCGGTCGGCGCGGGGCAGGGCAGCCAGCAGGGAGAGGGTGTAGGGATGGCGTGGGTCGGCGTAGAGGTCATTCACCGGCGCCTCCTCCACAATGTAGCCCGCATACATCACAATCACACGCTCGGCGATGCCTGCCACCACACCCAGATCGTGGGTGATCCAGATCATGGCCATGCCCATCTGCTCGCGCATGCGGATAGCCAGCTCCACGATCTGGGCCTGGATAGTCACGTCCAGCGCGGTGGTCGGCTCATCGGCGATGAGCAGGCTGGGGTTGCAGGCCAGCGCCATAGCGATCATGACGCGCTGGCGCATCCCACCGGAGAATTGGTGAGGGTAGTCGCGCAGACGCTGGGACGCATCGGGGATGCCCACCATCTCCAGCAGGCGCACCGCCCGCGCCTCGGCCTGCGCGGGGTCCATCCCCATGTGGGCGTGCAGCGCCTCGGTGAGCTGCCGCCCGATGGTCAACACTGGGTTGAGCGAGGTCATGGGGTCCTGAAAGATCATGGCGATGTCCTTGCCCCGCACGCGCTCCAACTGACCCTCGGACATGCGCAACAGGTCTGTGCCGCGGTAGAGCGCCCGCCCGCTCACGATCTCGCCGGGCGGGATGGGGATAAGGCCCAGCAGCGCCAGCACGCTCACCGATTTGCCGCAGCCGCTCTCACCCACCACGCCCAGCGTCTCGCCCTCGTTGAGCGTGTAGGAGATGCCGTTGACGGCGTGCACCACGCCCTCAGGCGTGTGGAAGCGCACCGTGAGGTTTTCAACCTGAAGCAAAACGGGCATGGCGTCTCCTAACGGTTAGCTAACCCTCTATACCGCTCGGCTGCGCGGGTCCAGCGCATCGCGCAGGCCATCGCCGATGAAGTTGATGCTCAGCACCGTAAGCACAATGAAGAGGCCGGGGAAAATCCACAGCCAGGGAGCGCTGTCAATGTAACGGTGGGCGTTCTCCAACATGTTGCCCCAGGTAGCTGTCGGAGGGCGTACACCCAACCCTAGAAAGCTGATGTACGATTCGGCGAGTATGGCGTTGGCAACGGCCAGCGTGGCCGCCACAACGATCGGCGCAATGGTGTTGGGCAGAATGTGGCGGGTGATGATCTGGAAGTTGGAGGTGCCCGTCGCACGTGCCGCGAGGACGAAATCCTCCTCCTTCAATGAGAGGAACTGCGCCCGCACGATGCGCGCCAGATACATCCAGCTGGTGAGGCCAATGATAAGGATGATGACTATCACGCTGCCGCTGAAGGTACGCCCCAGGATGGTCAGGTCAGGCAGGCGCCCGGCGAAGAACTTGGCCATCACCAGCAGCAGGAACAGCGAGGGGATGGTCAGCGCCGCTTCGGTGAGGCGCATGAGGATGCTGTCCAACAGGCCACCGTAGTAGCCCGCCAGCGCCCCCACGGTGACGCCCACCACCAGCTCCACCAACATGGCGAACAGCCCGATGATGAGCGAAATCTGCCCGCCGTAGATGGTGCGGGCGAGGATGTCACGTCCGATGGTGTCGGTGCCAAAAGGATGGGCTGCCGAGGGTGGCTGTAGGCGCAGGGCGGCATCGTTGTAGTTGGCATAAGCCTCGCTGTAGAAGAGGCTACCGCCGAAGGAGTAGAACACGAGCAGGACGAGGATCACCAAACCCACCAACGCCATGCGGTGCCGCCGAAAGCGCCGCCAGAATAGCTGGCGCAAGGTGAGCGGGGGCGCTTCCAGCGCTTCGGCGCCCGGCAGGGGGAGGGTAGTGGGTTCAAATGTGCGCTCGGTCATGCGAATGCCTCACTCGTAGCGGATGCGCGGGTCCAGCCACGCATAGGTGATGTCGGTGAGGAGCTGAAAGATAACCACCGCTACCGCGCTGATCATGAGGATGCCCATCACCACGGTCACATCGGCACGCTCCAGATGATCCAGGAAGAGGCGGCCCATGCCCGGCCAGGCGAAGATGCTCTCCGTCACCAACGCTCCGGCTAGCAGGAAGGGCAGGTCCAGCCCCACCAACGTCACGATGGGCAGGGCGGCGTTCTTGAGGGCGTGCACGTAGACTACCTCGCGGCGCGGCAGGCCCTTGGCCCTGGCTGTGCGGATGTAGTCTTGGCTGAGCACCTCCAGCATGGCGCTGCGGATGTAGCGGCTGTATCCGGCCAGGCTGATAGCGGCCAGGCTAAACACCGGCAGCACCATGTGCCACATCACTTGAAGCGGCGTCTTACCTGCCTGCGGGTCAAACATGCCGACGGTGGGGAGGTAGGGCAATCCCCAGCGGCGGAACAGTACGGCGAAGATGTACATAGAAAGCAGGGCAATGAAGAAAATGGGCATAGAATAGCCGATAAAGGTGACGGCAGTGATGGTGTGATCTACCAGAGAGTATTGGTGCAGGGCGGAATAGACCCCGATGGCCAGGCCCCCCAACAGGATGACAACCTCAGCGGGGAGCATCAAGAGCAGGGTGTTGGGGATGCGCTCACCGATCACTTGCAGGGCGGGCTTGCCGCGGTTGACAAGCGAGGTGCCGAAGTCACCGCGCAACACACCGTGGCGGGTGCCCGGCGTTTCACGCACGCCATCGCCATCCAGGTCAAAGCGGTCCCAGTCATCCCCCACCAGCCAGTAGAGGTATTGGAAGTAGATGGGTCTATCCAGCCCCAGCTGGCGGATCAAGCGCTCGCGGTCAGAGGCGCGCGTAGCCCGCCGACCGCCCATCGTGGCCAGCGGGTCGCTGGCAGTCATCATGAGGGCAAAGACCACAATGCTGATGATGAACAGCAAGGGGATCGCTTGCAGTAGCCGCCGGATAATGTAGCGGGTCATGTCCCCCATCCCATCCGAACGTGGCGTGTGTATCTACGTTAGCAAATTAATGCGTGCGTGGCAACTGACCACTCATCAGGCCGTCTGCCTGCCCAGATGGTACAATTCCCTGTGAATGCCCCTGTGGCCCAAACCCACACCGGCCGTGATCCCTTGCCGCGATGGCCCAGGCTGCCCTACAATCTGCGCACGGAGGAGGTATAGAGATGAGCACATCCCACCATTTGGAAACACTGGCTATTCACGCTGGGCAACCCCCTGATCCCGCCACTGGCGCTATCATGACGCCCATCTACCAGAATGCCACCTATGCGCAAACGGCGCCCGGCGAGCACAAGGGCTATGAGTATTCACGCACTGACAACCCCACCCGCACCGCCCTGCAGGAATGCCTCGCCGCGCTGGAAGGGGGGCGCTACGGGTTGGCCTTCTCTTCTGGCATGGCTGCCATTGATACCGTCATGCGCCTGCTGAACCCAGGCGATCACACGGTTGTGGCCAGCGATGTGTATGGCGGCACCTTCCGCCTCTTTGACAAGGTGCTCACCCGTTACGGGCTGACTTTTAGCTACGTGGACGTGAGCGATCCCGCACAGGTAGAGGCAGCCCTGCGCCCACAGACGCGGCTGGTGTGGTTGGAGTCCCCCACCAACCCCCTGCTGGTGCTGGCTGACATCGCTGAGATCGCCCAGCGCGTGCGCCGTGCTGCGGAGAACATCCTCATCGCAGTGGACAACACTTTTGCCACGCCCTACCTCCAGCAACCGCTGGCGCTGGGCGCGGATGTTGTCGTTCATTCCACCACCAAGTACCTCGGCGGGCATTCGGATGTGGTGGGTGGTGCGGTGATCGTGCGGGATGAGGCGCTCTACGAACCGCTCAAGTTCCTGCAGAACGCCGTCGGGGCGGTGCCCGGCCCCTTAGATTGCTTCCTGACCTTGCGCGGCATCAAGACCCTACACGTGCGTATGGAGCGTCACTGCGCCAACGCGCTGCGGGTGGCGCAGTTTCTGGAGGATCATCCTGCTTTTGAGCGCGTGATCTACCCCGGCCTACCTTCGCACCCTCAGCACGATCTGGCCCGCCGCCAGATGCGCGGCTATGGGGGGATGATCTCCGCCGTCCTGCGCGGCGGCGAAGAGGCAGCGCGTGCTTTTGTGAGCCGCACGCGGCTGTTTACGTTGGCTGAATCGCTGGGCGGCGTGGAATCGCTGATTGAGCACCCTTACAGCATGACGCACGCCTCCACCGCTGCCAGTCCTTTGGCCGTGCCGCCTGGTTTGGTGCGCCTTTCGGTGGGCATTGAGCACGTGGAGGACCTCATCGCCGACCTGCGTCAGGCGCTGGAGTGAGGGTCGCCCTCCCGCACGGCGAAGACTGCCAACGGGACGGTGTGCTCCCTCACGGCTATCGGTGGCAGGGGGTGCGCGGCGATCACCTCAGCCACACGTTCGCGGGTGGACGAGGCAATGAGAACCTCCCCTGTGCGGGCAGTATCGGCGAGGCGCAAGGCGAGGTTGATGGCCTCGCCGCTGGCGGTGTACTCATGGCGTCCGCCTGTCCTGCCGAGGCCAACGATGGCGCGGCCCGTGTACACGCCGCAGGCCAGGCCGACCGCACGGTGAGGATGGTCAGCAGGGAGCGATTCATGATAGGTGCGTAGGCGACGCTGGATCTCCAGCGCGGCCCGCACGGCCCGTAGAGCGTGATCTGGTTGGGGCAGGGGAGTATTGAAGACCGCCACCACCTGATCGCGCCCCAGCTGCACCAGCGTCCCCTCGTAGACGAAGATCGCCTCACTGATGAGGCCCAGCAGATAATCCAACAGCTCCTGAGCAGCTTGCCCGCCATGCCGTTCAGCGTAGGCGCTGTGACCCTGCACCACCACTGCCAGCGCGCTCACCTGACGCATCTCGTTGCTCAGGCTGATCGCCCCCTGCTGGATCGCCCGCAGGGCAGTGCGGGCCATCTCCGGCGTTACCCGTGCCTCAAAAAGGCGCATGATGGCACGCCGATAGCGCACTTCCACCGAAAGCCGATACGCCGTCACTGTGGTGTAGCTGAGCAGGATCGCCATCAAGGGGTAGAGCAGGTCCAGCATGAGGCCCTGGCTGTCAAACAGCAGGCTGGCGACGGCCACATACAGCAGGCCCTCGCCCGCTGTCAGCCCCAACCCTAGCCAGGGGTGTACATCAATCAGCGCGGTGATCAGCCCCAACACCAATAGGATCGCCAGTGCGAGCTCCGGCGGTGCTGGCCGGATGAAGCGCCCTGACCAGATGGTCTCAATGGCGTTGGCTAACACCTCCACGCCGTACATGGGTTGGCCGCGCCGACTGACCGGCGTGAGGTAACGGTCGGGTTCGGCAGTGGCCATGACGCCGATGAGCACGATCTTGCCTCTGAACAGGGCAGGGTCGGCGCGCCCGTCCAGCACATCCTGATAGGACACAATGGGGAAGGTGGAGACATCCTGCTCATGTGGCGGGCCAGCATAGTGGATGAACAAGTCTCCCGCCGGCCCAACGGGGATGGTGCGACCCGCTGCCTGCAGCACGCCGTTGCTCACGGGGGGAAGCGTTTGGGGGTTGGTGCCCAGCATAAGGTGAATGGCAACCAGCGGCAGGCTGGGGTAGCGTTCGCCGTTGATGGCGATGGCGGTGGGCATGCGGCGCACGTAGCCATCCGGATCGTGTAGGACGTTGGTATGCCCCAGCGCCGCCGAGGCCTCTGCCAACTCGGGGCGCGGCCACACACCGCCCGTGTAGCGTGCCACGCCGGGCGTGTCCAGGATGGCGCTGCCCTGCCCCAGCACGGGCTGGACAATGTTGCCCGCCTGTCGCATCGTTTCGGCGAGGAGCGGATCATCGGCAGTGGGCGAGGCAAAGGTGATGTCAAACACGATCACCCGTGCGCCGGCGGCTTCAAGCCGTTCTATCAGTGCGGCGTGCAGGGCGCGCGGCCAGTTTTCCCAGCGTCCGTAGCGCTCCAAACTGCTGTCATCTATGCTGACGATGGTCAGCACGCCGCTGGTGGGGTAGGGTTGAAAGAGGACATCGCGCAGCTGCAGGTTGGGCACGGTGAAGGCACCACGCCCCATGGCCAGCGCCATCAGCGCGCCGGAGGCAAGGCCAAGCAGCGCACGCGCCCAGAGCAGGGTAGCACGTCCCTCCAGCAGGCGGCGGCGGGCTGCTTCCGCTGCGATGCGCAGGCGCAGCAGCAACGGCACGGCGCTCGGCAGGCTGCCCGCTGCTTGCTGCACGGCGATCAGGGCGGCGCGCAAGCGTGCGGGTGGGGTGCCCTCCGGTGCTTTGAGCAGCGCACACACGGCCTGCTCGCTGCGCACCTGCCCGATCAGCCGCGCGGCCTCCTCGGCCAAAGGCGACTCATCAAGCGCCAGTGTTGCTAGCTGAGCATCCGCCGTGAAGCTAAATGCCAGTGGTTGCCAGCGCGCCGTCCTGTTTGGCGGCGTGGCCGCGCGCGCCAGCAGGGCCAGCGCATCCCGCCGCAGGGTGAGGCTCTCGGCTTCCGCTGCCAGAGTGGCGAGGTGCTCCAATGCCCTTGTGGAGAGGCACTCGGCGGGGAAGCTGCCCGCTGGATCGCCCAGTATGAGCGTCAACAGCCGCCCGATGGCCGCCTCACCCTCATGGGCTAGCACCTGCTCACACAGCCGCAGGCGTGAGGCGGCATTGGCCACCTTACGCCACCAAAAATCCACATGATGGCCATGCGTGAGCGCTCCGCGCAGCATGAAGAGGCAGGCCGTCTCATCCAGTGGCAGGCGATAGCGTTCAGCGTGCGCAGCGACGGTGTCCACCAGCACAAAGCGGGTGAGGCTCATCTTGAACGGCTCGCCATCGGCGTCCCACTCCGCCAGAGCGCTCTCCAGCAGGGTGCGGACATCCGCCACAACCAACGGATCGCCACCAGTGGGCGGAGCAGGCGGGAGCAAGGTTTCGCCAAAGGCGGCGGAAGCCAACACCTCCTCGTTGTGTAGAGCCTGCGCCACCAGCCGCACGGCCTCCAGCGCCGACTCAGGACGCTGAGCGGGGTCGGCGGCGGTGAGGATGCGCAGCACCGGCGCTAGCGTAGGGGGCAGCGCGGGGTTGATCTCGGCGGGGTCGGGAAGGTTGGCGCCCTCGTGGAGTTGCTGGAGGGCAAGGGAGGTGTCGCCGCGCCAGGGGAGGGTGCCGGTCAGCATCTCAAAGATCAGCACACCGAGGCTGTAAATGTCAGATTTGGGTGTCATGGGGGCGCGGATGTGCTGTTCGGGCGGGGCATAGGGAACCGTGCCGCGTCCGGTGTGCAGGAGCGCCGTGATCTGTTCAATCTGCCGCGCCAGCCCAAAGTCGCCGAGGTAGGCGTGCAGGCGTGAGTCCAGCAGCACGTTGCCCGGCTTAATGTCGCGGTGCACGATATGGCGTCCGTGAATGTACTCCAGCGCCGAGGCGATCTGCACCAGCAAATGCAGGGCTTCGCTGGGGGGGATGGGGCCGTGCCGCAGCAGGTCAATCAGCGAGCCACGCGAGGCGTAACGCATCACAAAGTAGGGGTGACCATCCGCCAGGCCCGTCTCATAGAGTGGCAGGATGTGGGGGTGGGAGAGGCTGGCCACGAGGTGCGCTTCGTGCTCAAAGCGGCTAGAGACGGTAGGCACATCGGTGTCGGGGGTGGTGAAGATTTTGATCGCCACCACGCGCTCGTGGCGGTGATCCCAAGCCGACCAGATCACGGCCTGCCCCCCCACGCCAATGCGCTCCAGCAGGGTGTAAGCCCCTAGCTGGTCGCCGGCACGGAATCTCTCTTCGGGGAAGAGGGAAATAGTCGTCACTGACGCCGTCCGCTTGAGCAGGGGAGTCGTGCCTTAACTGTATGCCAAGATGCTTTTGTGGGCAAGATCACCCACAGCGCGAACGCGAGAAAAAAACCCCGCCTCTCGGCGGGGGATGGGAGCCAGCTAACTATGGCTCGCGGTGTACCCTGACCTCCACGTCATCAAACCAAACTGTGCCGCTACCGCCCTCAGTGCGCAGCGTCACCCGCACGCGGTCGTACTTACGCGCTGCCGTGAAAGGCACGCGGAAACGTTGCCAGTCATAAGTGCCGTCCACATCCACGATAAATTCCTCGCTGGTCTTGTCGCTGTAGTAGATGGTCACCCGTGCGAAGAAGCCGTTGGCATTTTGGGCCTTGGCCCATAGACGGAAGACCAGCTCATCGCCACCCTTGCCCGCAAAATCCTGCGATTGCGAAAGGGCCTTGTTTGAGCCATCCCCCACAAGTTTATAGGAGCATGAGCCCGTGTGGGCGCGCGTGCAGCTGGTGCGATCGGCGTTGGTGAGATCGTTGGCGCTCCATTTACTGGGGACACGCACACCGCCGTCGTCCTTCTCAAAGGAACTGTTTTGTATCAGCTGCACATCCAGTGGGCCGGGGGTGGGTGTGAACGTCGGCGTAGGCGTGCGCGTGGGAGTAGGCGTGCGGGTAGGGGTGGCCGTGCTGGTGGGGCGCGGCGTGGAGGTGGGCCTCGGGGTGCTGGTGGGGCGCGGCGTGAGCGTCGGCGTGGCACGTGGCGTAGGCGTGTTGGTGGGGGTGGCGGTGGCCGTCGGTGTGTCGGTGACCGGCAGCGTGGGGGTAGGGGTGTTGGTGGGTGTGGAGGTGTTGGTGGGCGTGAAAGTAGGCGTTGGGCTGGGGCCGATGCGCGTAGGGATCGGCGGTGGAGTGGGCGAGGCGAAGGGCGTGGGGGTTGGCCTGCCGCGTGCAGCGGGCAGACATCCCGCCACGATCAGCATCGCTGCAAGGAGAACAGTCGCCGCTTGGAGTTGCCTGAGGGTCTTCATTGCACCCCTCCCTGCGCCCATAAGGTAGATGTGAGGTGAAGCACACGCAGTAATCAGGTTTACACCGGAGACAACGAAAGTACACCCTATTATATAACGCATTGTGCTGGGCATCTGTTCCAGGTAGGAAAACCGTCCTACCTACCCGCGCTTAGCGGTCAGCTGCAGATGAGATCAAGCAAGCGCTCGTAAGCGTGCAGGGTGAAATCAATCGCCTCCTCGTCGTGCGCCAGCGAGGTGTAGGCACGGCTGCCCGCCAGCAGGTTCACCCCGAAGGTAGTCAGCGCCGCACCATACTCCTGCATGACGCGGTAGCGCTGCATGATGTCCGCCATCACACCAGGGTTGGTCAGCTTCACCGCCAGCGGCGCTGAGGTCACAATGTGCCCGATGGAGCAGTAGTGATAGGCGAAGAAGGGCACGCCGTAGGCTGCGAAACGCTCGTTCAGGCCGCGCACCAGCCGATCCGCTGCCAGTGCGGCCTTCTCCACCGCTTGCGTCTCGTCAATCAGCCGCAGAGCGTGGTAAGTGGCAGCGCAGGTCAGCGCATTGGCGGCCAACGTACCGCCCACGTAGGCGCGCGCCTCGCCGGGTTGGATGCCGCCGGAGCAGACCGACATGATCTCGCGCCGCCCGCCCAATGCGCCGGAGGAGGGATAGCCATGCCCTACGATCTTGCCCATCACCGTCAGGTCGGCCTCTATGCCGAAGTACTCCTGTGCGCCGCCCCGCGCCAGCCGGAAACCGGTGACTACCTCATCAAAGATGAGCAGCGTGCCGTAGCGGTCGCAGATTTCGCGCAGAAAGTGGTTGAAGCCCGGCGCCACCGGATGCGTGCCCGATTCCCCGCCCAACGGCTCCACCAGCACGGCAGCGATGCCCTCGTCCTTGTACCGCTCAAAGGCGGCTTCTACGGCGGCGGTATCATTGGGGGGGACGGCGATGGTGTGGGCACGTACCTCGCGGGGGATGCCGTGCGCCTCAAACGATCCCGTGCCGGGGATGTGCAGGTCATAAAGCACCTGATCCGACCAGCCGTGATAGGAGCCGCCGACTTTGATGATCTTCTGCTTGCGCGTGAAGACGCGCGCCGCACGGATGGCCGCCATTACCGCTTCAGTTCCCGATTGCAGGAAGCGCACCATTTCAATAGAGGGCACACGGGCGATGATCTCCTTGGCCGCCAAATACTCATACTCCGAGCTGAGGCCGGTGCTCGGCCCCTTCTCGCGGATGAGATCGATCATCAGATCGCGCAGGGGCGGGTAGTTGTGCCCCAGCAGCACCGCCGGGCCGCACATCAGGTAATCTATATAGACGTTGCCATCCACATCCCACAGGCGGCAACCTTCGCCGCGATCCATGGTCAGAGGGAAGGGATAGCGCGAGGCTAGGTTGTGCTCCACTCCACCGGGGATGATCTGCTTGGCCTCCTCGTAGAAGGCTTTGGAACGCGGTGCGCGGCGCTCAAACTCCTCCAGCACCCACGCCATGCGCTCCGCGGGGATGGGTCGCACCGGCTGCGCCGTGATAGCCTCCAGCCGCTCGCGGATTTCCTCGTAGCGATGGCTGGCTCGTATTGGAGAAAGCACTTCCTCTACCATAGTGGCCTCCTTGAGACAACAGCCTCACCACCATTTTCCTCTCCCACTGGTGGGGGAGGGTACGCTGAGTGCGGCAAGGGCAAGGGTGAGATCATAGATGCTCCCGGGTTTAGAATATGCCCCATTCGGGCACAGTTGCCACAGCGCGCTGTTTTCCATTATGATGAGATCGGGGACAGGGCACAACTCTAGGCCCACGCACAAGGAGGCAGCCATGGCCTACATCCTGGCGCATGATGTAGGGACGCGGGGCAACAAGGCCACGCTTGTCACCCCACAGGGGCGTATTGTAGGCAGCGTCTTTGAGCCGTATCCTACGCATTATCCACGCCCCTTGTGGGCCGAGCAAGACCCCGCCGATTGGTGGCAGGCTATCGCCCGGGGCACCCGCCGCCTGTTGGATGAGCAAGGCATTGCCCCCGCCGATATTCTGGCCCTCACTTTTGCCCCGCAGATGCTGGGCGTGGTGCCGGTGGATGCTACCGGCCAGCCGCTGCGCCCCGGCATCATCTGGTTGGATGGGCGGGCGGTGGATGAAGCCCGCGCCGTGATGCGCAAGGTGGGCGGCCCGGAAATCTTCGCCCGCATTGTGGGCGTGGCGCTCACCGGCAAGGACGTGCTGCCCAAACTGCTCTGGCTGCGGCGCAACGAGCCGCAGGTCTACGCCCGCGCTGCTGCCCTGCTGGACGTGGGCGGCTTCTTGCTGTTGCGCGCCACCGGCCAGATGGTCTATGAGTGGACAGCGGCCAGCGTCACCGGTTTCTTTGACTTCACGCGCAAGACGTGGGACGCCTTCCTCATGCGCCTATTTGGCATAGAGCGTGAGAAGTTCCCGTCAACGGTGCGCTCCACGGAGCGCGTGGGTGGGCTGACTAAGGAGGCCGCCGAAGATTGCGGCCTGCTGGAAGGCACGCCGGTCATCGCTGGGGCGGGCGATGCTCCCGCCGCCGCCGTCGGATCGGGCGCCGTGGGGGAGGGGGATGGGCACATCTCGCTGGGCACGTCCGGCTGGGTAGGTGTGGTGACGGCGGGCCGTGTCACGGGTAAGCGCGGCATTGCCACCATCCAATCCGCCGACCCGGCCAAACTCTTCCTTGTTGCCGAGACGGAAACGGCAGGCGCCTGCTTGGATTGGGCAGCGCGGACGCTTTACGCCGCCGAGCCAAGCGCCGAGGTCTTCGCCCGCATGGATGCAGAGGTGGAGGCGTGCGAGGCCGGCGCTGGTGGCCTCATCTTCACCCCTTGGATGTACGGCGAGCGCTGCCCCATCGCCGATGAAGCGGTGCGCTCCACCTTCCTTAACCTCTCGCCATTGCACACCCGCCCCCAGATGACGCGCGCCATCTACGAAGGAGTGGCCTACAACCTGCGCTGGATGCTGGAGTCCATCCATGAGCTGTACGGAATGCGCCCCGACCCCCTACGCGTGATCGGCGGCGGAGCGAAAGGCGCCCCCTGGCTGCAGATCATCGCTGATGTGACAGGCCGCACTGTGGAGGCCGTGCCGCAGCCTCAGCAGGCGGCGGCGGTGGGTGTGGCGATGGTGGCGGCCATTGGGATGGGGGTACATCCCTCCTTTGAGGCGCTCAAGCCGCTCATCCAGCCCGAGCACACCATGACGCCCAACCCTGCGCCGCGCCCGCGCTACGATGAGCTGTACGCTGCTTACCGTCAGGTGTACCGCGCCCTGCGCCGCCTGTATAAGGCGCTCAACCGCCCTGTGGAGGTAGCGGTTTAGCCTTGTCCCTCTGGTCAACGCACATTTGTGCTACAATAAAGGCAGGACGAGGTGGTGAGATCGCATGGTTGGGGTGATATTCAAATGAACAAGGTTTTCCTGCATTCCTGTGAAGAGATGCCCGAGCTGCCGGATGACAGTGTGGCGCTGACTGTCACTTCGCCGCCCTACTGGAATGCGATAGATTACGATATCCACGCTACCGATAAGCGCCAAAACTACCGAACCCGCGCTTACAGCAATGGCTACTCAGGATACGCTGAGTATCTAGATTGGTTGGTGAGGATTTTTACAGAAGTGCGGAGGGTCACCAAGCCCGGCGGATTTTGCGGCATTGTGATCGGAACAGTACTGCTTGATGGCAAGCACTATCCTGTTCCCTTTGACGTGACTGCACGCCTTGTACAAAGCGGTTGGGAATTCCATCAGGATATTATCTGGCACAAGTGCACGGCGGGCGTTAAACGGGCGGGGGTGACTATCCAAAAGCCCTATCCGGGCTACTATTACCCCAATATCATGACGGAGTATGTCCTGGTCTTTCGCAAACCGGGCCCACCTATCTACCGGAACCGCAGCCCTCACGAGAAAAACGAGGCCGAAATCCCCATCAATCGTTTGTTCACCATGGACATGGCCAACAATGTTTGGCATATTGCCCCCGTTCCGCCTGATCACATCGATCACCCTGCACCGTTTCCTGAAGAAATCCCTTATCGCCTGATCCTCATGTATTCCTATCCCAACGATCTTGTGCTTGACCCTTTTGCTGGTTCGGGGCAAACCCTCAAAGTTGCACGCTGGCTAAAGCGCCGCTATGTGGGGTATGAGATTATCCAGAAATACGCCGAGCTCTCCGAGCGGAGGGTCAACGAGCCGCTTGCCCTTCGCCCCCAGCAGCTGGTGGCCGTTTTTGAGAAGATCGGGATGGATGACCCTGTTGCGCCGAAATCCACGCTGGATGAACGGCAGGAGCGCCAACAGGGGGAGGATTTCACCCAAGCTCAGCTGTTCTGAGGCGACAGTTATCTGTACTTGTCCTCTTAGCGTGACATGGACTTCAAAGCCACAGCAGAAAGGATCGCCAATCTGCTCCTGACCATCCCGACACACTGGGATGGGAAACAGGCCATCTTGGAGATGCGCGAGGCGAGTTTTCCGCACTGGCGGCAAATGGAGTGGATAGGGTTCTACTTCCAGTTTCTGTGTAGCCAGTACCTTTCGGGTAACGTCCAAATGCCCGGCCCACGATATGGCAGGGTTGAATTTGATGGCTTCTTGGGCATCCCCTGGGATTTCAAAGCTCATGCCATAAACACCAGTAGTCACCAGATCATCGTCAATGATTCGGAAGCCATATCCCGAGGGATAAGCGATCACGGCAGTGTGGGTGTCGTGTTGGCATTGGGAAAAGTGGAGTACAATGATGAGAATCGCAGCTTTCAGCAGTGGCATACTGAGCTTAAGGGTGGTCCTTCCGCCTATGAGATGGAACGGATCAAGCGTGGGGCATGGTCTAGATTGCGCAAGGTCTCTTTTGATCTCCAACAAATCTCGTTTATCCAGATCACCGATGATACGCTTGTGAAGTGTGGTTCCTTTCAAGAAGATTTCAGGAACTCCAACGGCAAACCGCGCCGCGCTAAGGTGCTCCTTGATCTGGAAAGGCTTGATGAGGAGATCGTCCACTTCATGGAGTTTTAGCGGCGGGGCAGCTGAGCAACAGATAATCTTGCCCCTTAAGGTGTGAAAGGAGAGGCCATCATGCCCACTACTGATATTGAATCCCTGCCGTTGGCTCTGCCGGAGGCCATCCCTGCCGATGGCTATATTATTGCCACCTACTTCGCGCAGTACCCCAAGAAGCTGGATATGCAGATGCTGGCGCCTGCCATCGCCGTTGAGCAGAGCACCGGCACATGGACGCCCGTCCCGGGCGAGACGCCCGAAGTGCGCCGCCGTCACGTGGCCAAGGTGATCGGCATCTACGAGGTGCCCGACCATGAGTGGATGATCCCGGCGGAGGTAGAGGAACGCTCCTATATCATCCAAGTGGCCTTTCCGGTGGAGAACATCGGCCCGCAGCTTCCCATGTTGCTGACTGCCATCATCGGCAACGTCTCTATGGCGGGGAAGATCAAGCTGGTGGATGTGCACTTCCCGCCCTCGTATCTGGCTGCCTTTCAGGGGCCGAAGTTCGGTATTCAGGGCGTGCGCGAGCGGCTGGGCGTCTTTCACCGCCCCCTGCTCAACAACATGATCAAACCCTGCACAGGCTACCCGCCGGAGGTCGGCGTGGAGCTCTTCCGGGCGGCGGCGTTGGGTGGCTGTGATATTGTCAAGGATGACGAGCTGCTGGCTGATGCCTCCTTCAACCGCGTGGAGCAGCGCGTGCGGCTCTATATGGAAGCCGAGCGGCAGGTCTATGAGGAGACAGGCGAGCACACGCTCTATACCGTCAACGTTTCGGATGAAGTGCCCAAGATCTTTGAGAACGCCCGCCGCGCTGTGGAGCTGGGTTGCAATGCCATCATGGTGAACTATCTGGCGGTGGGGCTGCCCGTGCTGCGGGCGCTGGCGGAGGACCCAGCCATTAACGTCCCCATCTTGGGGCATATGGACCTCGCCGGGGCGTTCTATGAGTCGCCGGTGCACGGCATTAGTTCGCACATCGTGATGGGCAAGCTACCGCGCCTCGCCGGAGCCGACATTGTGGTCTTCCCCGCACCCTACGGCAAGGCGCCCGTCCTGCCGGAGAAATTCAAGACGGTGGCGCGTAACCTGAGCTTCCCTATGGGGAACATCAAACCCACGTTTCCGATGGCTTCCGGCGGCATCACGCCCGCCATGGTGCCCAAGGTGATGCGCGATCTGGGGACCGACATTGTGATCGGCTCTGGCGGGGGCATCCACGCCCATCCGCAGGGGCCGGTGGCGGGCGCACGTGCCTTCCGGCAGGCCATTGAGGCCACCCTGCAGGGGCGCTCGCTGCAGGATGCCGCCGCTGAATACGAGGAGTTGCGCCTAGCACTAGAGGAGTGGAAAGACCCCTTCGGGGCGCTAGCGCTGTAGAGGGGTTGGGGAGTGTAAAGAACAGGGAGCACGCCGGAGAAGCCTTCGCCTCGGCGTGCTCCCTGCCTTGTAAGGCGATCGTTGCGCCATTTTTTACGCAAATCTTATGTGAAGGCGCTATAAAGTAGGCTGTGCGGTTGCGCGGTAGTTGGCGCGGCATCGTGCGTGCGATACAATTCAGGGGCAAGTTTGGTCATTGAGGAGGGTGGTGATGCCTCTCTACGCGTATGAGTGCGGCGAGTGTGGTGTACGGTTTGAACGTCGGCAGAGCTTCAGCGAGGACCCCATCCGGAAGTGTCCGGAGTGCGGGGGGGAGGTTCACCGCCTGATCCAACCGGCGGGCATCATCTTCAAAGGCTCGGGCTTCTACGTGACGGATAACCGTGGTTCAACGTCCAGCCTTACCGGCAACGGTAAGAAAGACGAGGCCCGCTCGGAGGGCAAGGATAAGTCATCGGCTAAGGCGGCTAGCAAGGCCGCTTCAGGCGGTGACGATTAAGGGCGGCTTGCGCAGAGCATAACCTCACACCGCCCTTGCGTAAAGGGATGTAAAGAGCGGCAGCCGAACAGGACTGCCGCTTTATCGTTTGCTGCTAGAAGATTTGCAGCGTGCCCGTAGCACGCACGATCTTCTGCCGATAATTGGTGACGTACTCCAGCAGGCGCTCGTGGAGCGCGGCCCACTCGGCGCTGTTCAGGATGCGGCGCATGGTTTCAAGGTCTTCGGTGATGCCTCCGGTCAGCACCTGCGGGCAATTGCCATAGATGGTGAACCATGCCTCGGTGGGCTGAAGCCCTAGCCGCGTGAGGCCCGGCACCCACTCGCGGACGACGAACTCAAAGTACTCGCTGTCGCGTCCGTCCTTAATATCCCAGCTCATCAACAACTTGACCATCGGGTACGCCTTTTCTGGTCTATAGCGGGGGGCCTGCGCCACGCCGATCAGTGGTTGTAGGTGAGCACCACGATCTGCGTTTCCTCGCTTTCCACCACCGTGCTCACTTTGAGCACGTCCTGCTCCTCCCACTCGGAGACTCCCATCTCCTTCATAAACTTATCCAGTGGGTCCAAGGCGACCTTGGCGTGGGGTGTCTTGTAGTGCATGGGGATCACGATGGCTGGCTCAATGAGGCTGATGACCTCAGAGGCCTGCGCGCTGTTCAATGCACCGCCTCCACCAACCGGCACCAGCAGCACATCAATTGGCCCCAGCTGCTCCACCTGTGCTTGATCGGGCACGTGCGCCAGATCGCCGAGGTGTGCCACTGTCACGCCGTTGAAGCTGAAAACAAAGATGATGTTACGGCGGATGTCCTTGGGGCTGGCGTGCGGGTTGTAGGTCTCCACGCCGGTGATGAACACGCCGCCGATCTCATACTCGCCGGGGCGGGTGAGGACATGCTGCACCCGCTTGACGTGATGGACGGCGTTGTGGCCGGGAGCGTCGTGGCTCACCGTGACGATGTCGGCGCGCAGGTTGGGTACCTCGTAGCCGATGCTCTCGTCAAAGGGGTCGGTAACGATGCTGGCCGTGCCGCGCTCCATCAGCCTGAAGCAGCTATGCCCGTACCACGTGATCTCCATGCTCGCCCTTTTCCCCTCCAACAAGGGTGGTTGGTTCTGATAAAAGGCGATTATACCGTCAGCGCAGGCGAGTGACAATGCGACCCACGATGGGGCGTCTACCATGCATAGGGGGCAGTTGGCGTGGCAGGCTGCATCTCCTGCCGCACATGTGACGATCGCTCTGGAAAAATGGCCTGCACACCGTTATAATGGATAGCAGAAACGGAGCGGTAGCATAGTCCGGTCTAATGCGCGCGCCTGGAGAGCGCGTGGGCGGTCATTCCGCCCCGTGGGTTCAAATCCCACCCGCTCCGCCATACTGAGATAATAGAGGGGACAAGGGGCTTAGGCCCCTTGTCTAATTTTTTATTTGGGAGTGCTCAGCCGCCGGAAATGCACATCCGGACAGGCAACAAGGCCGCTGTCAAAGTAATTTACCAGTTGGGTGAGGATATACCCCGTCTCGGTGAAGGTGATGAGCGCCCGTGCCTCGCCGATGGCCTCATCGCGCACCTCGCTGCGAATGCTCAAGGCATATTCCCACTGATTGGGCGCTACGCGCTGCATAGGCCACGTGGCAGCGTAACCCTCTCCCTCAAAGCGGTAGCTGAGCGTGCCGTCTTCGTTGAAGGTGAAGGTCGCCTGCTGGATGAGCGGCAGCTCGCAGGCGCACCCTGCCGGTGTGATGAGGCAGGAGTAGCCGCTATAGGAGGCGGGGCCGATCTGTGCTGCGAGCATCTCGTAGCCGGTCATCTGGTAGGGCACGGGGGGCAAGTTGGGATCGCGGGTGGGCGTTGGCTCGGCGGTGGAGACCTCCGCCGTGGAGGTCGCTGGCAGTGTAGGGGAGGCTGTGGCTGTAGAGAGCAGCGTGGCGGTTGCACTGCCCTCCGCAGGTGGGGGAGTAGCGGGGGGTGTGACCGCTGTGCTGCATCCAGCAGCGAGGAGGGCGATCTCCAGCGTCCACGCTATCCATATCCAACGCCTTATGTGGCAAGGAAGCATCGCAACATCCTTTAAAAAAATAGAGGCCGTCCAGCAGGCGTAGAGGGTATCATGGAGTAGGTCTCATGGCAACCGCTGCCCTTGCGGAAACTGCCCCGCCTGTCCGCCTCAGCATCTGACCGATAGGGAGCGGGAACAACGCTATGGCTGAGGCTGTTCTTTCCCCACATCAATCAGCCCAATGCGGATGGCGTACTTCACCAGCTCCGTGCGGCTGTGCAGGTCCAGTTTGGCCATCAAGTTCTCGCGGTGACGCGCCACCGTCTTAGGGCTGATGCCCAGCCGCATCCCGATCTCGCGGTTACCCAACCCCTCGGCAATGAGTTTGAGCACCTCCAGCTCGCGTGGCGAAAGGGGCGTCTCAAGGGGGAGAGGGGCAGCCTCGGCAGATGAGGGAGGGAGCCTTGCCGATTGACGGCGCCCGGCGTAGAAGTAACCCGCCACCCCGGCCAACGCCGCCACAATCACCCCCACGAGGATCAGGAAGAGGGTGTTGGAAAGACCCTGTGGCGAGGCGGTGGTCTGGGTGCCGACCTGTAGCAGGTCTGCGGTGAGTGCCGTGGTGGGGCGCGTGTAGCGCACCTCCAGATGTGCCACCTCCCCGGCCAGCACCGGCCCGGCAACGATGCGGTAGAGCGGCAATCCGTGGGCGTCTAGGGTGAGGGTGCTCTCGCCGGGGGTGATGCTCAAGTTGCTAGCCTCGGCAGGCTGCTGCACCTCCCAGATCAGGTTGCCCACGTCGTACTCGCTGCGCCACTCCAGGGCGTAGCGGCGTTCGTCGCCCTCCCGCATCAGTGCCGGGTCATAAAACTCCACGTGGAACGTGCCGTTGGGCGAGGTCATAGTCAATGCGTCGGCTCCCATTGAGAAGGGAGCGTTGACCAACTGGCCGTCGGGCAGCCGATAGGCTACTGCGTGGATCGCGGCGCCGGAAGGGAGGGCAAAGCGCAGGCGTACCGGCACTGCTGTTCCTTCGGCCACCGACCCCATGTAGAAGACCAGCGCCGTCGGCTGGTCAAACTCCGGCCAGACAGCAATGGTGAGCGACTGGATGGTGACGCCGTCCTGCGCCACTGCTGGTAAAGGCGCAAGCAGCGCAACGATCAAGGTCAGCACCACGGTTAGCGCAGTTATGAGGCGCACGGTGGGCATCCTGCCTCCGAAGGGGAATAAGCTCGGGTCTCTCAGGGGCATTATAGCACACAAGAGTTGATCCTTCCCTTCTTTTGATGAACTCCGCGGAGCATAGGGAGCATGGATCAGCCCCGCACACAGCTCTGTGTTTTTCTTGCTCGCCGGGTGAGTTCCTGCTCACTCGCCCTCGCTTGCGACCTTTGCTATAGTAAATATTATCTGATCTTCAACAAACACCTGCGGAGAAGCATCTGCATGGAACCCTTGCCGCCGTCCCCCCAGCGCAAAGACCCCCCGGCTGCGCGTGTGCTCATCGTTGACGACAGCGAAGGTACTGCCGATGTGCTGGTGCGCCACATGCGGCTGGAAGGTTACGATGCCCAAGCCATCACCAACCCCTTAGAGGCGCTGGCCGCCATCAAGGCTGACCCTCCGGATGTCGTCCTGCTGGATGTGATGATGCCCGATCTCAATGGCCTGGACCTGCTCAAGGAGCTGCGCGCTTATCCTCCCACTGCCGAGCTGCCCGTCATCCTGCTCACCGCGCTGGGCGAGACGCACGATATGGTGCGCGGTTTTGATCTGGGAGCCAACGACTATCTGGTCAAGCCGCCGGAGTATGAGGTGCTGGCGGCACGGGTGCGCACGCAGGTGAACCTCAAGCAGCTGCGCGACCAGCGCCAGCGCGACCTCGCTGCCCTGCGCGAATTAAACGCCCTCAAAGACCGCTTTCTGCAAATCGCTGCCCACGACCTGCGCGGCCCCATCCACAACTTAACGATGGGGCTGGAGCTGCTGGAGCGCATTGACCCCCACCTGCGGGCGCAGATCCGCGATTTTGAGACCGTGATGGAGATGATGCGCCTTGCTGTGCAGGCGATGGATACTATCATCAGCGACTTTCTGGATTTTCAGGCTCTGCGCAGCGGCAAGGTCAAGCTGAACCTCAAGCCGACGGTGCTGAACGAGGTGGTGGAACGGGTGATCGCCCAACACCGCCCTGCCGCCGAGGCCAAGCGCATCGCCCTGCACGCCCAATTGGAGCCATCCCTGCCCATCGTCCTTGCCGACCCCGACCGTTTGGCACAAGTGGTGAGCAATCTGGTCAGCAACGCCATCAAGTTCAGTCCAGAGGGGGCGTCAGTGGGGGTGCGCACGCGTTTGGTCAGCGGGCAGATCGTGGTGGAAGTGGCTGACAACGGCCCGGGCATCCCGCAGGAGGAGATTGGCCTGCTCTTTCAGGAGTTTGCGCGGCTTAGCAACCGCCCCACTGCCGGTGAGCCGAGCTCTGGCGTGGGGCTGTCCATCGCCCGCCAACTGGTGGAAATGCACGGCGGGCGCATCGGCGTCAAGAGTGAGGTGGGGAAAGGGTCACTGTTCTGGTTTGCTTTGCCGGTACAGGGCGGAGAGTGAGGGGATAGTGTAAGGCTCCGCCCGCAGGTTTTAGGAAGGAGGAGATGGACATGTTTCGGCTTGTGCGTTACTTCTCCCTCGTTAGTCTGATCGGATTTGCCATTGTGACAGCTGTGCTGAGCCTGTTCTTTCGCAATGCAGCGGTTGCTGATCTGGTCGCCCTTGGCGAAAGCAAGAACGTGGCCCTGACGCAATCCTTTGCCAACGCGCTGTGGCCGCAGTTTGCGCCTTTTGTGGCCGAGGCCAGCAACCTCAGCCCTGAAGAACTGCGCCATCACCCTCAGATCGCCCGTTTGGATGAGGCCGTCCGGGCGCAGACGGCTGGCCTCTCGGTGGTGAAGGTCAAGGTGTACAATCTCAACGGCCTCACCGTGTATTCATCCGAGGCGGCGCAGATCGGCGAGGATAAGAGCAGCAACGCGGGTTTTCTGGCCGCTCGGCGCGGCGAGGTTGCCAGCGAACTCACCCACCGCGACACGTTCAGCGCCTTTGAGGGGGTGGTGGAGAACCGCGACGTCATCTCCAGCTACATCCCTATCTATGGGCCGAATGGGGAGGTGGAAGGCGTCTTTGAGATTTACGATGATGTAACGCCGCTCCTGCAACGCATCAACCGCACGCAGATAACGATGATCGGCGGCGTAGTCGGCGTGCTGGTGCTGCTTTACGGGGTGCTCTTGCTCATTGTACGCCACGCCGATGGCATCATCCGCCGGCAGAATGCCGCTATTGTGCGCTCCGAGGCGCAGCTCAGTGCGGTGCTCAACGCCGTGGGGGATGGCATCCTCACGCTGGGAGCGGATGGGCGCATCCTCATGGCCAACCATGAGGCGCAACGCATGTGGGGGCGCTCGGCGGCAGAACTGGTGGGGGGCGATCTGACGGCTCTGCTTGATGCGGCCTCATGGGAGGTGCTGGACGGTGTGCTCAAGCAGTATCTCCGCAGTGGCGATACAACGCTGCTTGGGCAATGGCGTGAGCTGACCGGTGTGCGCTCAGACGGCAGTACCTTCCCCTTGGAGGTGCAGCTGGCCGAGGTACAGGTAGAAGGGCAGCAGCTCTTTACCCTCGCTGCTCGTGACATCACCGAGCTCAAACGAGCTGCCGAGGCGTTGGAGCGGCGCAATCAACAGCTGGCGCGTGTCAACGCCTTCACGCAGGTCACTGTGGAGCATATGATTGAGATGCTCCAGCACGATGCAGGGTACGCTGAGCTGCTGACCTACATGCGGCAAGCGCAGGAGCAGTTTGAGCGCCTCGGCGTGATGAGCGGCTAGGAAGTGGCGATCACCTCTGCGGCTGGTTGATCTCCCAGATAATACGCAGGCCGTCCAGAGTAAGGTTGGGGGCGATCTCGTCAATAGCGGGGATGTGTTCGCGGAAGATCGGCGCCAGCCCGCCGGTAGCGATCACGCGGGCCTCAGGTGCCTCCAGCGCGGCCTTGATGCGGGCGATCAGCCCCTCAATCATCGCTACATAGCCAAGGAACAGCCCGCTCTGCATGGCGTGGACGGTGTTGCGCCCGATGGCGGAGGGCGGCGGCACCAGCTCCACCTTGTATAGCTGAGCAGCGCGGCTGACCAGCGCATCGTGTGCGAGGCCGATGCCCACCGCGATCGCCCCGCCGAGATAATCACCCTCGCGGTTGATCACGTCAAAGTTGGTGGAAGTGCCAAAGTCCACCACGATGGCCGGACCGCCGTAGAGGTACTTGGCAGCAGCGGCGTTGGCCACGCGGTCCGCGCCGACGGCGGTGGGCTGATCCAGCAGCAAGCGTACCCCTGCCTCGGTGATGCCGGAGCGCAGGTTGAGGGGCGTGCATTTGAGGTAGCGCTCACACAGATCTATGAAGGGCTGTGTGAGCGCGGGCACCACGCTGGCCATCACCACTGCCTCCACATCGGCAAAGGTGAACTCGCGCTCCTGCAGGAAGTTGCGCAGCAGCACGGCGTACTCATCGGCCATCTTGTGATGCACCGTGCGCGCCCGCCACGAACAACACCACTCGCGGGCGGCACGGTCATAGAGGCCAAACTGGATGTTGGTATTGCCAATATCAATGGCAAGCAGCATGGGGACTTCTCCGTTGGCTATCAGGATACTACGTAACCAACGGTCATATTGTCTATCAAACGCGTCTCGCCGACAAAGACGGCCATACTAAGCAGGGCGCGCTGCACCTCGCCGTGCAACTCCTCCAGCGTCTCTGGATCGGCAACGCTGACATACTCGGCGCGGGCGAGTGGCTCGGTGGCGATCACCGCGCTCATGGTGCGGCGCAGGTGGTCGGCGTCGCGGTGCCCGGCTTCCCACTCAGCAACAGCGGCGGAGAGCGCCCGATAGAGCACTGTGGCAGCGGCGCGCTCGGTGGGGTTCAGGCGCACGTTGCGGCTGGACATAGCCAGCCCATCCGCCTCACGCACGATAGGGCAGACGACGATCTCCAGGTTAAAGCCCAGATCGCGCACCATCTGCTTGACGACAAGCGCCTGCTGGGCGTCCTTCTGGCCGAAGTAGGCGCGGTGCGGCTGCACCACATTGAACAGCTTGGCGACAACGGTCGTCACGCCGCGGAAATGGCCGGGGCGATGCGCCCCTTCCAGCGGACGGGTGACCTCCTCCACCGTGACGTAGGTTTGGAAGCCGGGCGGGTACATGATGGCCTCGTCCGGTACCCAGACGAGGTCTACCTGCTCAGTCTCAAGCAGGGCGCAGTCACGTTCCAGCGTGCGGGGGTAGGTGGCGAGGTCAGCTGCGTTGTTAAACTGGATGGGGTTGACAAAGATGCTCACCGCCACACGGTCGCATTCGGCACGGGCGCGGCGCACCAGTGAAAGATGTCCTTCATGGAGGGCGCCCATGGTGGGCACAAAGCCCCACGTGAGGGTAGGGTCGGCCCAGCGCATGGCGCGCACTTCCTCAATGGTCTTCACCACGTGCATGATGCCCTCCCTTCTTTTCACTGCAAGGGACGCAAAGGCTTAAAGTGCTCTTTTTGTGGTTTAATTTTCCTCCGTTACTCCTCCATATAGCGGCGGACAATGGGCTTAGATGCCGAGCGGCGGGCGACCTCCACAAAACCGGCCTCTACAAACGTGGAGAAGAAACCGGTGTAGGCGTAGATCGTCGGTATCTCCTCCGCGCGTGGCTCAATGGGATAACCTTCCACGATCCTGGCCCCCTGCGAGCGGGCATACGCCACGGCGGCCTCAATCAGCTGCTTGGTCAAACCCCTGCCGCGATAATCTTTGCGCACAAAGAAGCACACGATGGACCACACTGGCTGATCGTCTACCGGCTTGAGCACTGGCGAACGCTGCAGGACGCCGAAATCCTCACGCGGGGCTACCGATACCCACCCCACCGCCTCCCCCTCAGCGTAGGCCAACAGACCAGGCACATGGCCACTCTCAACAAGTGTCTTCATTGCAGCACGGTTGCCCTCGCCCCGTTTGGCCTCCCATTCGCTGCGTTTGAGCCGCCACCACATACACCAACATCCGCCCAACGCCCCGCGGGGGCCAAAGAGCGCTTCAAAGTCATCCCAGCATTCAGGGGTTAGAGGGGAGAAAGTGAGGGATGGCAGTGCTGAGGACGATTCTCCCATAGGAGCCTCCTTTTAGGGAAACCACGGAGCATCAGAGAGAAATCTTAAGCCCCTTCGTGCTCTGTGTGCCTCGTGGTTCGGAAAAAACCAGCGTTCACAAGCGCTGGGTGGCCGTCTCCTCCAACGCTTTGACCAACCGATAGAGCAGGGCGATGGTGGGGGTAGGCACGCCGAGCGCTGCGCCTTCGCGCATTACCGCACCACAGATGGCCTCCACTTCCGTCTCGGCGCCGCGCAGGGCATCCTGCAGCATGGAGGAGCGGTTGGGCGCCGTCAGGCGGGCGATGTGCGTCACGTGCCCCGCCGCATCTTCAAAGGGCAGGGCGATGCCCTTGGCCGCAGCGACGGCGGCGGCTTCGCGGGCGGCTTCGGCCATCAGCGCCTGCGCCCATTGCGATGCGGCCAAGGCGCCGTTAGGCACGCGCAACAACGCCGCCAGTGGGTTGATGGCTGCGTTGATGACCAGTTTGCCCCATACCAGCGTGCTGACGTCCTCCACCACTTCGGTGGGGAAGCCCGCTGTGCGGAACAACGCCGCCAGTACCTGCACAGTTTTATCAATGGCGGGGCGCGTGGCGAGGTGCGTCAGCCCCCCGCCGCCATAACGCAGCACTCCCGGCCCCTCCAATGCCGCCCCCTGTGTGGTGATGCCCAAGGCGGCGCGCTCCTCACCCACGTGGCGGGCGATGACCTCCAGATTGCCCAGCCCGTTCTGTAAGGTAACGGCGATGCCGTCCTCCTTGAGTACCTGCGCCGCACCGCGTGCAGCCTCCTCCGTTTTGCCGGATTTGGTGAGGATGAGCGCCACATCCACCACCCCGACCGTGCCCAAATCAGCGGTGGCGCGTAGGGGGATCTGCTCCTCGTGTCCATCGGGGAGGATGAGACGCAGCGGGGCGCTGCCCAGCGCCGCGATCTGCTGTGGCCAACGCCCGATGAGCGTTACGTCCGCGTAGGGGGTCAGGCGTGCCCCGAAGAGGCAACCCATCGCCCCCACGCCAAAAATGGCTATGCGCATGGGCATCCCTCCCTGGGGGCTAAGCGCTGCCGAACTCCTCCTCAAGGGCAGCCCACACCTCATCGGAGATGCTGAAGGTGTGCTCCTCGGTGGGGAAGGCCCGCGCGCGCACCTCCGCCGCGTAGGAGGTGAAGGCATCCCGCATCACCGAGGCGAGATCGGCGTACTTTTTGGCAAACTTGGGCGTGAAGCGCTCAAACAGCCCCAGCAGGTCATGGGTGACGAGCACCTGACCATCGCAACCTGCTCCTGCCCCTATGCCAATGGTGGGCACGCTCACCAGGCGCGTGATGAGTGCTGCCAGCCGCGCCGGCACCGATTCCAGCACGATGCTGAATACCCCAGCCTGCTCCAGTGCCCGCGCATCGGCGATGAGGCGACGGGCGGCCTCCAGTGTCTTGCCCTGCACCTTGAACCCGCCGAAGGCGCTGACACTCTGCGGCGTCAGCCCGATGTGCCCCTGCACAGCAATGCCGATCTCCACCAGTGCGCGGATGGTGGGGGCTGTGCGTTCTCCGCCCTCTAGCTTCACCGCGTCCACGCTGCCCTCGGCAAGGAAGCGCGCCGCATTGCGTTTGGCCTCCTCCAGCGAGAGCTGATAAGACATGAAAGGCATATCCCCCACGAGCAGGGCGCGCCGCACGCCGCGCCGCACGGCCTGGCAGTGTAGGATCATCATGTCCATCGTGACGGGCAAGGTGGTCTCAAAGCCGTGTACTACCATCCCCAACGAATCGCCGACGAGGATAAGGTCAATGCCTGCCTGATCCATGAGCAGGGCAGTGGGGTAATCGTAGGCCGTCAGTGCCGTGATCGGCTCACCGCGCTGCTTCATCTCCTGTAGAGTGTGGATGGTCACCTTCTCCATAAGCTGTTCCCCTCCTCTGCTGTGGGAGTTTGATTGTAGCCTTAAGGGTTAGGTAGGAACAAGTGAGGCAGCGACTGACCCATGTCCCTGGTGACTCCATCCCCTTCAAGGGACGACGCGCAGGGTGGCGATCACGGCACGGTTATCAGGGAGTGCCTCCTCTGCTTCCAGCAGGGGAGCGCGCTCCAACGAGGGATAGGCGTACCAGCCTACCGCCACATGGTACTCGCCGGCAGGGGCATGGGGATCAACCGTCACACTGAAGGGCGTGGCGATGATCTCCTCGTTCCGCCACGCCGAGGTGGGGTGAGTATCGCCACAGGGCGGTGCATCGTGCTGAGCAATGAGCGGCTCGTCCAAGCCCGTCCCCACGTGCACGAAGGCCGTCAGATTCTGCTCAATGGGTGCGGTAGCCTGCCAGTAGAGCACCCCGCTGACCGTTTGGCCGGGGGTGACCGGTTCGCTGGGCCACTCCACGCCGAGGAGCACAATCCCGGGTGCGAAACGCGCTATGATGCGCTTCTGCGGCAAGAGCAGTGGCGTGCCCGGCGGCACCTCGTACTGCGTGACGATGAGGCGGTAGAAGACCTCGTAGTCGCGTAGGGGGATCTCAACGCTCGGATAGTACTGCTTCAGGCGGTGGCCGCTCTCGCGATCCACGCTGCTAAGCACAAGGTACGTCAGACGGCTCTCTGCACGGTCCACCAGCGGCAGGCAGGTGCGCAGGTCGCTGCGGATAACGGGCGTGGAGGGTAACAGAAAGTCAAACGCGATCAGCCCACCTGTCTCGGCACTGTACTGCACAAAGACCCACTCGCCGCGTTCGGCGCGGGCGGCCAGCTCCTGCGCCATCTCCACCGGCGCATGGGCGAAGGCCTCCTCCAGCGTGGGCGTGCGCGGCCACAACCCAAAGACAGCGTAGGTATTCCAGATGAGGCTGGCGTTGAGGAGCGCAACAACCATCACATGCGCCGGCCTGCGCCCCAGACGGTCGGAGAGAAAGCGGTGAGCGGCTTCCCACCCCATCCCGCTGAGCGTCGCGGCGGCGGGCACTACGCCAATCATGCGGTTGAGGTTAGGGGCCACATCGGTGATGACCGCTGGGGAAGCCATCACCAGCAACCACGCAATCAGCGTGCGCGCTTCGGCGTGGCGTGGTGCACGGCGCAGCACCCCGATAAGGCCGATCGCGAAACCGAGCGAGAGGAGGGGGTCCAGCAAGGGCAGGCCGGGCACGTTGTGGCGCGGGTTGAGGTCGCCGGCGATGCTGAAAGCCCCTGCTACACGCCCCACGTTCTCCAGCACGTTGACGCCCTGCGTGATGGCGGCGGCGCGGAAGGTGAGCCACTGCGGTTGACGGATGAAGAAGATCACCAGCGGCAGCGCCACCAGCAGCGCGGTGAAGCCCATCAGCAGCGCCCCGCCGAAGACCTCGCGGCGGCGGGCGGGGGAGGCCATCGCCAGCGCCTGCAGGGCGATAAAGGCCAGCAGCAGCAGCGCAAAACGGGCGTGCAAGCACACATATAATCCCAGCCCAGCGGCCGCCCCGGCCAGCATCCAACCGTTCCACGCTCGTTGATGGATGCCGCGCAGCACCTGCCAGACGGCCAATAGCAGGGGCGGGAGGGCCAGCCCGGGTTCGTTGCCCACGCGTGAGGTGATGACAAAAGCGATCAGGTAGGCGGTCATGAGGGCGGCCAGCGCGGCGATCCAGCGCCGGCGGGCAGGTGGTTCCCCGCGCAGTAGCAAGCGGATGCAGGCGTAGGTCAGCGGAACGGCCAGCACGCCGCACACGGCAGTGACCACACGCAGCGAGGTGATGGTATCTATGCCGAGAGTTTGCACCAGCGCAGCGAGGTAAGACGGTCCCGATTCCACGCCGTTTTGAGCGTCGGCGTAGTAGGGCATCCACTGCCAATGGGCACGCAAGGCACGGCCTACCAATGCAAAGAAAGCCTCATCCACCGAGGCGGGCGGAGGCAGGCTGTGCAAACGGATGAAGCGCACTATCGCCGCCCACAGCGTCGCGACGAGCACAAGCCAGCGGTCAGGGGAGAGGGAACGGGGCATGTCTCCTATGGGATCGCTCCTCCTGGGTTGTAAGGACGGAATAGGTGTAGCATAATCTCAGCCGAGTGGCAAAAACAAACGCCCTCTTGGTGAGAGTCTCAAGGCCGCAGTGTATCATAAGCAGCGTATGTGCTGACCCATCCTCAGCCGTAAGGAGCGATCCGCATGATCCCGTTGGCCGACATCCCCCCCGTGGCGTGGAAACGCTGTCTTGATCAAACGTTGGAGCGCCCCGGGCGCGCCCCTGGCTTCAACCTGTGGACACTGCTGGAGCACCTGCCGCTCATCCTGCGCCTGCGCCGCTATGAGCGCGAGGTGCGCCGCAGTGGACGCGAGCCGGTGATGGATGCTTTCCACCCCCTTGACCCCGGGCCGATCATGGGGGTGCCGCTGGGGGGTCTGGGCGGAGGGACGATCACGCGCGGCTGGCGCGGCGACTTTGTGCGTTGGCAAATGCAGCCCGGTATCTACCGCTACGGCATGGTCCCCGCCGATCAGTTCTCGCTCTACGTGCGCCGCCCGGGCCAGCCTCCCCGCACACAGGTGCTCTACCCCGAACGTCCCACGCTTGGCGGCTTGGAGGGTTGGGCCTGGCAGATGCCCGGCCAAGCGGCTACCTACTATGCCCTCTTCCCTCGTGCCTGGACGGTCTATGAGGGCCTCGCTCCCGAGCTGCGCCTCATCTGCCGCCAGATATCGCCCGTCATCCCCCACAACTACCGCGAGAGCAGCACGCCGGCGGGTGTCTTCGTGTGGACCATTGAGAACAGCGGCAGCTCGCCCGTCACTGTGGGGCTGATGTTTACCTTCCAGAACGGCACAGGCGGCGAAAACGACCGCGCTGGTGGACATCACAACACCCTCTTCACGCTGCCCGCTGAGGGTGGGGAGATCGTGGGCGTGGCGCTGCATCACAAGCACCGCCAGCGCAAGCCCCTTGCCGAGGGCGCTTCTCCATCGGCGGAGCCATCTTTCTACGAGGACCCGCTCACCTTTGCCATTGCCGCCCAGAAGCAGGAAGGCGTGGACCTCACCTACCGCACGCGCTTTGTGACCACCGGCAGCGGCATGGACGTGTGGAGCGACTTTCAGGAGGACGGACGGCTGGAAAACCTCAGCGATGAGCGCCCTTCGGCAGAGCATACGGCTATCGGTGCAGCGCTGTGCGCCACTGTAGAGGTCCCGCCTCGGACCAGCCGTGAGATCGCCTTTGCATTGGCGTGGGATATGCCGCTGGCGCGCTTCGGCGAGGGACGCGCCTATTACCGTCGCTACACGCGCTTCTACGGACGGGGCGGAGACGCCGCGCCGCGTCTCGCCTGCGATGCCCTGCTGGGTTATCCTGACTGGGAGGCGCAGATCGTGGCCTGGCAGGAGCCAGTGCTGGAGGATGAGCACCTGCCCGATTGGTACAAACGTGCCCTCTTCAATGAGGCTTACTATCTGGCCGATGGTGGCACGGTGTGGACGGACGGCGAAGAAGGGCAACCCCCGTCCCCTGAAGGCGACATCGGCCACTTTGCCTATCTGGAAGGCCACGAGTACCGCATGGTCAACACCTACGATGTGCATTTCTACGCCTCGTTTGCCCTCGCCATGCTGTGGCCGGAGCTGGAGCTGAGCCTGCAGCGCGATTTTGCCCGTGCGCTGGTTGTGGAGCATCCCGAAACCGTGCACTTGGTCCTCTCGGGGCATCAGGCACCGCGCAAAGTGCGCGGTGCTGTGCCCCACGATCTGGGCGGCCCCACTGAGGATCCTTGGCACAAGGTCAACATCTACAATTTTCAGGACACCAGCCGCTGGAAGGACCTCAACAGCAAGTTTGTGCTGCAGGTGTACCGCGATTTTGTTGCCACGCAGGATGTGGACTTCGTGGCGGAGATGTGGGATGCTGTGCACACGGCCATTGCCTACCTTAAGCAATTTGATGTGGATGAGGATGGCCTCATTGAGAACGAGGGCTTCCCCGATCAAACCTATGATACGTGGTCAGCAGAGGGGCCAAGTGCTTACTGCGGTGGCCTGTGGTTAGCCGCGCTGGGTGCTGCCGCTGCGCTGGCTGAATTGCTGGGCAAAGATGAGGAGGCCGCCTCTTACCGCGAGCTGATGCGACGCGGCCAACAGGCCTATGAGGAGCTGCTGTGGACGGGCGAATACTACGCCTACGATGCCAGCACGAGCTACCACGCTAACAGCATTATGGCTGACCAGCTGGCTGGGGATTGGTACGCCCGCGCTTGTGGTCTGCCGCCGGTGGTGCCCGACGACCACGCCCGCAGCGCCTTGAAAAAGGTATTTGAATACAATGTCAAACAGTTCGCGGGCGGGACGATGGGAGCGGTCAACGGGATGCGCCCCGATGGCCGCGTGGATACCACCAGCCTGCAATCACAAGAGGTGTGGACGGGCGTCACCTATGCGCTGGCCGCCGCCATGCTGCAGCTCGGGCTAGAGGAAGAAGCCTTCGCCACTGCCAAGGGCATCTACACCCAAACCTATGAGGAGTTAGGCTACTGGTTCATGACGCCGGAGGCGTGGACCTACAAAGGCGAACATCGGTCGCTGGCCTACATGCGCCCTCTGGCGATCTGGGCCATGCAATGGGCCTGGCAGCGGCGCGGGGCGGGCGGTTAGCGCGTTTGCCGTCCCATATCGCTTATCCGCACCCTTGACTTTAGGGTGTTTGCCCTACCTATTGCCTGGGACAAAAATCCCACATATACTGTAAATACCAGAGGCCGGGTTCCAGCAGGTTGTTCCCCACCCTGCACTCCATAACGTTTTCCTTTATGCTGCTGGCAGCCTGTGGCGCTGCTCTGGCCGGGATGGTCCTACTCAAGGCAAGGAGCGTAAGAGATGATCTCCCCAGAAATGCTGAGGCGTTACCCATTTTTCCACTCCCTTTCACATGAGCAGATCAACAGGCTGGCCATGATCTCCTCGGGGGTGGAATTCGCAGCGGGCGAGTGGATCCTGCGCGAAGGAGAACCTCCCGATAGGCTATACCTCATCGTGGAGGGGGATGTGGATATCTGCCTGCAGGTTGGCGGAACAGCACAGGACGTGCTGGCGTTCACAACCGTCACCAGTGGGGCGGTGCTGGGCTGGTCGGCGCTGATCGCCGAGCGGCGCTTTGCCTCGGCACGGGCGCGCACGCCGGTCAGCGCTATTGCTATGGACGGGGCGCGTCTGCTGGCTCTCTGCGAGGAAGACGAGGCGCTGGGCTATCGCATCATGCGGCGCATTGCAGGCGTGATCTACGAGCGTCTGCGTAATGTAACCTACCAGCTGGTCAGCTTGATCCCCACTGCTGGCAGCTGAACGTGCCATGCGGCACCATCCACTCAAGGGCGCTGGGGATGGCGCGGCAACGGGGGGCGCTGTCCCCAGCGTCATTCTTGCGTGATGGTGATGCTGGCCTCGCCGGGCAGGGCCAGTCCGGCGGCCACTTCCACCGCTTTGATGATGCCCACTGGCACCGGGCAGGCGGCGTGGGAGCAATGCTGGATGCCTGCCTCAATGGTCTTTGGCACTCCGCGCCGGAACGAAATCTCCCCGTAAGGGTCAACCGCTTGGAGGTGTTCGGCCAGCCGCTGGATGGCCTTGCAGTTGCTCTCAATGCGCAGCAGCACGCGTCGGTCGCCGTCCAGCGTGGCCTCAACCGTAGTGATGTAGCCGCAGTTCCCCGCATGAATGACCGCCTTTGCCATCGGTGCCTCCTTGAGGTGTGCAGGTTATCCTAGCATGGCGCAGCGTCTTCGGCCAATCCAGTGTAATTAGACACAAATTATCTATGACGGATGTCAGATGGTCAACTGCGCTGGGATGCCCGCGCTGAACGGGTACAATAGGGGCGTCTCACACATGGGGGCACTTTCCGACCCTCCTTACAACACAGGAGGACAGAGATGCAGGGCCAAAGGAGTATACTGGCACGCTGGGCCGTTGGGGTGTTCCTTTCCAAAGCCTTTTTTGCTGCCATCCTCATGCTCTCTGCTGGGCGACTGGACTGGATATGGGGGTGGGTGTATATCGCTATCTTCCTCGCCTTTGATGTTGCCACCGCCATCGTGGTGCTGCCACGCAACCCCGACCTGCTGCTGGAACGCCTGCGCGTGGGCAAGGATACCAAAGCATGGGACAAAATCCTTGTGCGGTTGGCGGCGGGCTACCTGCCCATCGCTACGTACATCGTAGCCGGACTGGACGAGCGTTTGGGTTGGCTGCCTGCCCTACCACTTGCCCTGCAGATAGCGGCCATCGCGCCGGTGGCGCTGGGCTATGCACTCAACGTGTGGGCGATGAGTGCCAACGCCTTCTACGCTGTGACGGTGCGTATCCAGAAGGAGCGCGGGCATACGGTGGTCACCACGGGGCCGTACCGCTACGTGCGTCACCCGGGCTATGTTGGCGCGATCCTCTTCACGCTGACGCTACCTATTCTGCTCGGCTCGCTTTGGGCACTCATTCCGGCGGGGCTGGCAGCGGCGCTGTATGTGCTACGCACCGCGCTGGAAGACCGCACTCTACAGGCCGAACTGGAAGGCTATGCCGCCTATGCGCAGCGCACGCGCTATCGGCTGCTGCCGGGCGTGTGGTGAGTTAGAACCTACTTTCACAAAACCCATAATATACCCTCACAATTCCTACACAGGCTCCCGCTATGCTTGTGTGTGAATGAACGCACAAGCAGAAAGGAGCAGTCAGATGTCTAAGTGGATCAAGGTTGCTGGGTTAGGGATCATCGGTTTGGCCGTGCTGGGTGGGCTGCTGTTCGGCGCAGTGACCGCCGCCAACGCGCAGACACCTCCGCCGGTGCCCGTTCCACCCTATGGGCCACATGGCATGATGGGCGGCTATGGCGTCATGGCGCAGTACCGCGAGCAAATCCACGCGGCCATCGCCGAGGCGCTGGGCCTCACCGTTGAGGAGTTTGAGGCGGCGATCGCAGCGGGCAAGAAGCTGCCGCAGATCGCTGCTGAGCAAGGCGTGGCGCTTGAGGACGTGTGGGCAGCCATGCGGGCCGCCCGTGAAGCCGCCATCCAGCAGGCCGTTGCCGATGGCGTGATCACGCAGGAACAGGCCAACTGGATGCTAAGCCGTATGCAGCAGGCTGCCCGAAATCGCGGAGGGGGCCGTATGGGGCACATGAGCGGCGCTTTTGGCCCCTGCCCCTACGGCTATGCCATCCCCCAGACGGGCAGCTGATCGCCACATCTCTTCTCACTACAAAGAACACGGAGGCCTCAGGACCTCCGTGTTGTTTGTGTTTTGCCTGCGTCTAGTTGATCTTCAAAGTGGCTGACTTGCCGGAGGAACGACCCTCTCCGGCCATCTTCTGCCCACGTGATTCGCCATTTGCCCCTTCTTTAAATATGCTATAATGACAATGCAGGGTAGTTAGGGAAAGGAGGGTAATATGAACAAGCAAGCTATCTTACCTGTGGTGCGGCGGATAGGTGTTTTGTTTGTTGTGTGTGGGCTGGTGTTGCTTCTCTCTCCCCCTACCTACCGCACACGCTGCCACGCTGACCGTTACCACGACAGCGGACAACACTACCTCTGACGGCGCCTGCACGCTGCGCGAGGCCATCCTCGCCGCTAACGGCACCCCTGCCAACAGCGACTGTGGCTCCGGCTCGGCCGGGCTGGACACGATCGCCTTCAACATCCCCGCCGGGCAGTGCGGAGCGGACGGGGTGTGCATCATCACCCTCACTGACAACCTGCCAACCGTCACTGAGGCGGTGACGATAGACGGCACCACGCAGCCACGGTATGGCACAGCACCCACCAATGTCTGCGCGACTTCCTCAGCGCCGTCGTACATGCGCGTGGAAGTGCGCGGCGGCGGGCTTTACATTGACCACGCCTCAGACTCCTCAACGGTGCGAGGGTTAAGCCTCGTTGATCCCGCTGCGGAATCCATCAAAGCAGCCGTGCGCGTCAAGCGTGGCAGCGGGCACCGCATCCAGTGCAACCACGTGGGCGTGAACGGTCCGGGCACCTCAGTTGTAGAGACGACATATTACGGCGTGGTCATTGAGGCAGACGCCAGTGGGGTCATCGTTGGCACGGATGGCGATGGCACCAAAGACCTTGCCGAGCGCAATGTCTTTGGTGGGGGCTACGGCGTTTATATCAACACCAACGATGAGAATGTGATCGCGGGCAACTACTTTGGCCTCGGTGCAGATGGAACCACACCGCTCTCCATCGACCGTGCCGTCTTCATGCGGCAGGGTTCCGGCCTGAACCTTGTGGGCACCAACTGGGACGGCATTTCCGACGAACTGGAGCGCAATGTCATCGGCAATGGGTACGTTGGTGTTGAGATCGCCAGTTGGTCCTCCGCGGGCACAAACAGCGTGGTCGGCAACTGGATCGGGCTAAATGCCGCTGGCGCTCCTGCCCCTTGCTGGGGCGTGGGTGTCTATCTGAACACATCTCATGTCGGAAGCCCTACAGCCACCGTCATCAACGGCAATACGATCGGCCACTGCTCATACGGCATCCACCTGGATGGTGAGGGCGTTGACGATACTGTCATCACCGGCAACTACATCGGCGTTGCGCCCGATGGCACATCCTTGGGCACGGGCATGAACTATGGCATTTGGATTGGTCAAGGTGCCGACAACACCGCCATCGGCGATGGCACCCTGATTGGGGCCAATTTCATTGGCAACGCTAACCAAGCTGGCATCTACATCTCTGGCAACAATAGCGTCACGGGGACGGTGATTAGAAGGAACTTCATTGGCGTGGGGCCGGGCGGCATCAACGCAGGCAACGGCACCGGCATCTGGTTTAACGCCATCCAGAGCGGTGACACGGGCACGGTGGTGCGCTACAACACCATCGGCTATAACACCAACAACGGCATTGCCATCCTCACCACCTATGCTACGCCAGCCGAGGTCACGATCACCGACAACTTCATCGGCACCGACAGCGCGGCAGCGTTCGCCAACTATGCCAACGGGAGGGGTCTGCGGATCAGCGACTCAGGGATAGGTGCAAACTCGCACCTGCTGCGCAACAACCTGTTTGCGCATAATGGGGTGGCGGGCGTCTCCCTTGCGGACGACACCAGCTTCTCAAGCGGCTCCGCCAACAACTGCTTCATCGGCAACGCGATTGGGTTCCACTACTTCGGCTCAACTTGGGAGCTTGGGTTTGAAAACAACTGGTGGAACGCGGCGGACGGCCCCTCTGGCGAAGGGCCTGGCTCTGGCGATAGCGTCCAGTACGGCTCCTCCGGCACGCTTGACTTCACGCCGTGGCTTACCAGCGACGACGGTACCATCTGTGACTTACTGCTTAACAACGGGAGCATGGAGGACGATGCCGATGGCAACAAGGTGCCGGACTTCTGGAAGATCAAGACGCCGTCGGGCAAGTCCATGCGCAAGTGCGACAATCCGGCCAGGGGGAAGTTCTACGCTCACACTGGTAGCTGTGCGGTTGTGCTGCAGAGTACCGGTGCCAAGGAGAAGCTCCAGCAGACCTACACGCCCGCTGGGGGCGGATTGACGAATGACGCCTACACGCTGAGCCTGTGGGCCTCGGGGAAGAGCATACCGGCGGGGGCCACCGTGCGGGTGACGGTGCAGTTCGCCTACACGGATGGGACGAAGGACAAGTTCACGTTGGAGCTGCCCACCGGCACGTATGCCTACCAGCAGTTTCAGCTTGACGCGGTGGCGGCGAAGGACTACACCAGCGTCAAGGTGAAGGTTGAATACACCGCCTCGGGCGGCAAGCTCACCGTTGACGATGTGAGCCTGGCGCAGACTGCACCGTAGCGCCTGAGAACCTCACCCCCGTCGCTGCGCGACTCCCCCTCTCCAGCTTGGAGAGGGGGGCTGGGGGTGAGGTTCCGGCGGCAAGCTCACCGTTGACGATGTGAGCCTGGTGCAGACTGCACCGTAGCGCCTTACTATCGGCAAGGAGGGGCATAGCTTCTGCTATGCCCCTCCTTTTATCTATCCAATGGCTGCGGCGCTGTTGAAAACGGTGGAAGCTGGCTGCTACCCATACTCCCGCACGATGGCGCATCCATAGGCCGGCGTCTCTGCCGGATCGGGTTCCACGCCCAGCAGCAGCGCCCCGATGGCGCTGTCCAGATAGTTGACCGTCGCCTCGTGCTGGCCAAAGCGGCGGTCGTCCACTGCGCCCTGATAGGCGATGCGCCCGTCAGGGGCGATGACGAAGACATGGGGGGTAATCTGTGCCCCATAGGCATTGGCCACCCGCTGATCTCCATCGTAGAGGATGGGGGCATTTATGCCCAGCTCCGCCGCCGCTTCCGCCACGTCTTGAACCTCTTCGTTGGCGTTGCTGCTGATGTGTAACAGCCAGATGTCCTGCTGCGCCCAGCGCGGCGCACGCTGGCTGAAGTACTCATCGTACAGGCGCGACCACGCACACTCGCCCGACCAGAAGTTGAGGACGACAATGGCGCCACGCAGCCCGCTCAGGCGTATCGTCTCGCTGGAGAGGACATCCACCAGCTCAAAGTCGGGCGCCTCCGATCCAATCGGTAGGGGGGTGATAGTTTCGTCCAATGGATGCTCCTTTTATTCGCCCTGCAGCGCCGATTCTGCTACACTGAGACGCCATGAAGCGTTTCCCTTATACACGCCATATTATACCGCCCCTGGGACTGGTGCTCACGCTGGCGCTAGCTGCCTTGATGGCCTGTGCCCCACAGCCCACGCCGCAGGTGGCGGACCTCCCGCCTACGGCGGGCAAACTGCTGGCGACCATTGCCCTTTCCCCCACACCTCCACCAACGGGCACGCAGCCCGATCAAGCCGCCACCTTTGCCCCCACTGTTCCCCTGCCAACGGTGGTGGTGTTACGCCAGCCCACGCTGCCCATCGGCACGCCCGGACCTTCGCCTACGCCGGCCATCCCCGATGTGGGTGATGTGTGCCCAGCTCCTCCCATGCCCTTCGCGCCGGCGTGGCAGAACATTGCCCAGCTCCGCCAGATGTTGCGCTGTCCGGTGGGTGCCCCCCAGACCGTGCACGGTGTGATGCAATTCTACGAGCATGGGGTGATGTTCTGGCGCGAGAGCGACCGCAGCATCTTCGTCCTCTCCGTGCTGGCCATCCAGCGGGGGCAGCTCACCGATACGTGGTGGCGGCTGCCTGACACCTATCAAGAAGGCGAGCCGGAAGGCGACATCGGCCTCACCCCACCGGAGGGCTTGATCATGCCCATACGCGGCTTTGGCAAGCTCTGGCGCAACAACGGCTTCATCCGCGATGCGCTCGGCTGGGCCACCACTGCGGAGTTCCCGCTGGATAGCCAATGGCAGCAGTTTGAGGGCGGTTGGATGATGACCGGCCCCGACGGCCATCCGGTGTATGCGCTCGTCCCGCTGGACGATCCACCGTACTCCACGGGGCTACACTTCGGCGGGCTACCATAGGCAATGAGATGATAGCATTGCCTGCTGGGATTATCTTTCTGCTGTGAACAGCGCCACGCAGTATTCCAGCGCTGCATCCAGATAGGCCGCCGTGTGGAACGAGGCGGAGGAGAAAGCCAGCACGAACTTCCCTACGCGCCGCCCCTGTGAGAGCGTCACCACGCCCGCCTCGTTGATGTGCCAGCGGGGGATGTCCCAATCAGCGGGAGAGAGCGTGCCGTTCTTACCATACAGGGTGAAGGCAAGGGAGGGGTGCGCCCTCCGTGCTGCCTCCAGCGCCTTCTCCAGTGGCGTCACGTAGTTGGGATCGGGGATGGCAAGCAGCGCTTTAGCGCGTTCGGCAGCTTCCAGCGCGGCATCAATGTACGCCTGACGCGAGGGGTAGCGCTCTGCGTACAGGTCCGCCGCCCGCCCGGCTGCCTCATACAGGGCGGTGGGCGTCTCCAACAGGGTGTAAAAATCCACCAGCGCGTTGAGGGTGATGGGGTTGGGCACACCCTGCGGGAACTCCTCGCTGGGCAGCTCACGGACCTCCTGCGCCCGTAGGCCGGTGGTGGGCCAGTAATCCCACTGCGTGAGCCCCAGTTGCGGCGGCAGGCCCAACACGCGGTGCGCAAAGTCGTTGAATAAATCCAGCGCCTCCTCACGGGGATCTTCTCCAGCGGCGGCAATCAGCACGCGTGCCGTAGCGCTGTTGTGGCTGCTGACGATCATGCGGTAGGCATCCGAGGCAGGTCGCTCCGCCGAGGGGCCGCGCAGGTCCAGCGTGGGGTCCCTAAAAAGAGCGTAGATGAGGATGAGCGCCTTGACGGTGCTGGCTGCCCGCTGCACCTCGCCGCCGCCGAAGTTGATCTCCAGCGCGGGATGGCCCAATGGGCGCACCACCAGCCGCACGTGGCGGTCGGCGATCTGGCCAAGGATGGTGCGCAGACGCTCGCGGTAGGCTGTGTGGAGGTCACGTAGCAGGCCGTCAGGCGTGGTGAGGGTGGTAGGGGTAGGCGAGGCCGCCGGCATGGTGGCAGGTTCGGGCGTGGGTGAGGAAGTTGGCGGCGGGGATGTTGCCGTAGGGAGCGGGTCGGGGGAGGGGGTCGACGTGGGCGAGGGGAGCATAGGACGGCAAGCGTTGAGCAGGGCTGCCAGCGCAAGCAGGGCAGTGCGGTGAAAGGTGCGACGAGTCAGGTTCGCAGGTGGCGATGGGTGCAGCATGGCGGCTCTTCCCCTAGAGGCGCGGAGATTGCTAAAGCGTTCCGCTTCCCCTACGCTAATCTCTCAGCAATGCCCGCGCCGTGAAGAGCGCCACCTCATGGAAGAGCGGCTCAATGCCGGCCTCTTTTTCCTCCTGCGGCAGGGCCAGATGCTCCTCCACCTGCGCCATAAGCGCCTCCGCTTCCTGCGGGTCCACACGATGACCCAGATACTCCATGAGCAGGCGGTGCGCCCCTTTGCGCTCCATAGCTTCCAACCCGTCCAGCATCTGACGGTGCGGCGTGCCCTCCCAGATGGCGAGGATCATCGCCTCACGCAGCCAGCGCTCCACGCGGTTCTCGGCGAGCGTCCCTACACCTGCATAGACCTCCATAGCCCACTTGGCTGTCTGCGCAGCGAACTCCGCCGTCCAGTATTTGGCCAGATGCGCCATCAATCGGAACAGGTGGTAGCGCTCGGAGTAGCGCGGCGTCTCGCGCCACACCTCATCAAGCAGGGCTACTGCCTCCCAGGCGAGGGCATAGGCCATGCGCAGCCCCTCCACGCGTTCAGCAATCTGACGGGCCAGCAGGGGGTGCTCCACGATGGGCTTCTCAAAAGCCACGCGCTGGCGGGCGAAGGCCAACGCATCGGCAAGGGCGCGCTGGGCCAGTGCCACGCTCCCTACGCTGTTGGCCACGCGGGAGATGTTGAGCGTCTCCAAGATGAGGTAGATGCCCGCTTCCGCCGAGCCGAGCAGGTAACCCTCGCTGCCGTGCAACTCTACCTCGCCAGTGGGTACCGAGCGCGTGGCGATCTTGTCCTTGAGTCGTCGGATGGTGAAGTTGAGCGAGCCGTCGGCGCGGCGGCGCGGTACAAGGAAGAGTGCCAAGCCGCGCACCCCCTTCGGAGCGCCCGCTGGGCGCGCTGCCACCACGGCTAGATCGGCGTGGGCGTTGCTGGCAAAGTATTTCTCGCCGGTGAGCAGCCACAGGTCGCGGATGGGGCGGGCGGTTGTCTCCACACCTGCGCCGAGGTCTGAGCCACCGCCCACTTCGGTCATCCACGTGGCGCCCTGCCACACGGAATCGTCGCGGGCCAGCATGGGCGGCAGGAAGCGCGCCTTGACCTCCTCCGCGCCGTACTTGGAGAGCGGGATGGCGGTGGAGAGCGAGACGGTGTGCGGGCAGAAAAGGCCAGGGTCAAAGAAGCAGGTGACGTAGCCCAGCAGGAAGAAAGGCAGAAGCGAGCCTTCCTCAAAGCAGCGCCAGATCACGCCGGCACGGTAGCCCCGCCGCAGCATGGCCCAGTATTCAGGCGGATACTGCACCTCATCCACGCGGCGGCCCAGCGCATCGTACATGCGCAACCACGGGGTGCCCAGCCGATCCACAGCGTCGGAGATAGCCTGCCCTTCGGCAAACCACCATGCTTCGTACTCGGCCAGCAGGTCAGCATGAGGAAGGTCTCCCCGCCAGCGGCTGCGCAGGAAGGCAGTAGGGGAGAGTAGGGCGTCGTCCATCGCTTCAAGAACCTCCTTGCGGGGTCAATCCGGCAGGCTGACCCAGCAGACAGCCAGCGTCCCCGGGCCAGCGTGCACGCCGATGGATGGGCCGATCTCGGCAAAGAGGGATGTTTCGGGATTGAGGGCAGCGGCCAGTTCCTCGTACAATGCCCGCCCTTCGGCTTCACAGACGGCGTGGGCCACGCCCAATTGCAGGCGCGGCTGCCCCTGTGCTTGCTGAGTGACGAGATCGCGGATAGCGGCAATGGCACGGCTGCGCGTGCGCGCGCGGCTGTAACTTTCCACCACGCCATCCTTCAGCGCAAGGATGGGCTTGATGTCCAGTAAGGTGCCCAGCAGGTGCTGCGCTCGCCCTATGCGCCCCCCCTTGGCCAGATACTCCAGCGTGTCCACTACAAAGTAGGTCTGCGTGTGATCGCGCATGTGTTTGAGGCGCTCCAGCACGGCCTCGGCGCTGGCACCGGCCTGCACAAAGCGGGCGGCTTCCCACACCATCAGCCCCAGCCCCAGCGACACGGAGCGCGTGTCAAAGATGCGGATGTCCAGATCGGGGAAGTCAGCAGCGGCCAACCGCGCCGAGCGCACCGTGCCGCTCACTTCGCTGCTGGGGTGGATGCACAACACGGTGCCGCGGGGGTCTTCGCTTTGGATGCGCGAGAAGAGCGGGACAAAGTCGGCGGGGGAAGGGGCGCTGGTTTTGGGCAGTTCATCCGCTGCGGCCTGCCGAGCGTAAAACTCCGCTGGGCTGATGTCAAACGAGTCGCGCAGCGTCTCCTCGCCAAAGTGCACGTACTGGGGAACCTGCGGGATGCCGTAGGTGTCCAGAATCTCCTGCGGGAGGTTGGCGGTCGTATCGGTGATGATGTGGATCATGCGGGCTGTCCTTATCGTCAAGGTAAATACAGTCAGTCAGGTGGCACGTACCACGCCACGCCCAGCGCGCCCGGGCCAGTATAGACACCCAGGGCCGGGCCGATCTCAGCCAGCAGCAGCACGGCAGGGCGTAGCTTCTCGCGGATCTCGTCGGCCAGCCGCTGGGCGTCCACCTTGTGAACGGCATAACCCACTGCCACTTGCAGGCCGCGCACCCCTTCGCCGGCGCGCAGGACCAAATCGCGCAAGGCCTCAAAGGCGCGCGTGCGCGTGCGGAAACGGGCGTAGGCTTCCATCACGCCATCTTTCACCGTCAGCACAGGTTTGATGTTGAGCAGCGTGCCCACCAGATGTGTCGCCCGCCCCATGCGCCCACCCTTGTAGAGATAATCCAGCGTGTCCAGCACGAAGAAGGTCTGCACACGGTCGCGCATGTCACGCAGGCATGTTAGGATGGCCTCAATCGTCTCACCCAGCTGCGCCATCAGCGCTGCCTGGCGCACCATGAGCGCCTGTGCGATGGAGAACGCCCGTGTGTCAAAGACGTAGATGTTCGCCTCGGGTAAGCTTTCGGCGGCACGCCGGGCAGAGGACACCGTGCCGCTGGAAGCGCCGGTGATGTGTATGGAGAGGATGGTAGCTTCGGGATGTTCCTCCAGGATGCGGCGGTAGGCCTCCTCAAAGTCATGGGGGGTCGGCTGGCTGGTTTTGGGGAAAGAAGCGCCGTGGTCTAGCCGCTCTATGACCTCAGCGGTGGTGATATCCACACCCTCACGCAATTGTTCCTGCCCGAAGATCACATAGGCGGGGACAAGTGCGATGTCGTGCTCGCGGATGAACTCCTCTGGCAGGTTGACGTGCGTGTCAGTGACGATCTTGATCATACTGATCTCCAGTCTATCAGGTTAGCATCCCTCTCTGCGCGTGCAGGAGGAAAAGGGTGGGAATAGAAGTAAGGTTCCCTTCTACTCCTCCCTACGCCGGCGCCCACCACGCTACGGCGATGGTCCCGGGGCCGGTGTATACGCCCAGTGCCGGACCTATCTCGCCGAAGAGGAACACCTGCGGCTTGAGCGCCGTGCGCAGGCTCTCAGCAAGGGTGCGAGCATCCTCCTCACAGGCGGCATGCATGATGGCCAGATGCAACCCGCTCTTGCCCCGTGTGGTCTCCAGCGGCAGGTTGCGCAGTGCTTCCAGCACACGGGCACGGCTACGCTCCCGCGAATAGGCATCCACAGCGCCGTTCTTGATGGTGATGATGGGTTTCATATCCAGCAAGGTACCCAGCAGGCGAGCGGCACGGCCAATGCGCCCCCCTTTGGCCAGATAGTCCAGCGTGTCCATCGCAGCGTAGAACTGCATCCCCGCCCGCATGACCTCCAGCCGCCGCAGAATGGCCTCGGCATCGGCGCCAGCCTCGGCCATGGCCGCTGCTTCGCGCACCATCAATCCCTGCCCTAAGGAGACAGAATGGGTGTCAAAGACGCGGATGTCAGCCCCGGCGATGCGCGCTGCGGCTTGTTGAGCAGAGGCAAGGGTGCCGCTGAACAGGTGCGAGAGGTGAATGGAGAGGATCGTCGCCCCGGGATGCTCCGCCAGCAGGCGACGGTAGAACTGCTCAAAGTTATCCACCGAGGGCTGGGTGGTGGTGGGCAGCTGGGGCGAGGCAACCAATCGTCGGTAGAACTCGGCGGGGGTGATGTCTACACCATCACGCAGCGTCTCCGCGCCGAAAGAGACGTAAGTTGGGATCACCGCAATACCAAACGCCTGCACAACATCGGCGGGCAGGTTGGCGACCGAATCCGTGGCGATCTTGATCATGCTTCACCTCCCTTTGATGCTCCAGCCAGCATGGGATAATGATAACATGGCTTGTCCCCTTGTGCGCAACGGCGGGGAGAGAGTACCATTTCCGCCCTTGTGCACCCCGTGCTATACTGGTGGACAGTCCAACTGGGAACAGAGGAATGCCCTGCCATGGTGGATGTGCAACAGGCCCGTGCCTTCACACTGAGGCGCATCGTCTTTGGCGATATGGTGCTCAACTGGTTCCTCGGAGCCGTACTGAGCCTTTTCCCGGCGGCTGTAGACGGCCTGTTGGGGCGCTCCCCGCTTGCGCCGCCCCTTGTCTACCGCGTGGTGGGGGTGCTCTTCCTCCTCTTCGCCGCCTGGCAGACGTTCATTGTGGTGCGCGGGCAGTTGGGCGTGGGCGCTCTGCTCTTCGCCGCACTGATGGCGCTGGGGCCGGTCGTTTTGCTCACCGTCATCCTGCTCTTCATGAACCTGCCCCTGCGCAGCGGCTGGCGCATCGTCCTGTGGATAGGGGATGTGTACATGCTGTTTCTGGGGTGCTGGTATCTGTTTTTGGCGGTGGCGGGCCGCCACACCCCGCCGTCTTGAGAGGTTGCTCTACGGGAGGCATTGAGGATGGCCAAGACCCGTATCCTGCTTATTGATGATGACCGTATCATCCTGGACATGCTTAAGCTCGGCCTCAACAAGCCGGATTTTGAGGTGCTGGCCGCCACGGACGGCGATATGGGCCTGCGCCTCTTCCGCGAAGAGCGCCCGGACATCGTGGTGGTGGATTTGGCCATGCCCGGTATGGACGGTTACGATGTGATCGCCCGTATGCGCGCCCAAGAAGGTGAGGGGACACATACACCCATCATCATCCTCACCGCGCATGGCCAAAACGTGATGCGCACCTACGCCGCTGAGCTAGGTGCCGATCTGTACCTCGTCAAACCCGTGCCGACCTCTCGCCTCATTGAGCACATCCGTGAGCTGGTGGCTCAGCGCCCGGCGGCGAAGCCGCCCGCCTCGGGCTGAGAGGTGGCACACTACCGCACAGAAGGGTTGAATCACACGTCCGCCCCTCCTGATGCTTCCTCCGCAACCCCCGCCGATGCCGCGCAGAAGGAGGCGCTCGCCCGCCGCGTAATGCGCGGCGCGGCTTATCTCGGTGCGGGGCAGTATGCACTGGTGGCGATCGGCATCATCAAGACGCCCCTATTAGCGCGGCTAGTAGCGCCTGAATACTACGGCGTGGTGGCGCTGGCAAGCGCCTGGGTGTCCTTCATCAGCCTGTTGCGCATGGAGCTGCCGGAGGTGGTGATCAGCAACGCTGAGCGCCAGCAGGCGCGGCTGGTGACACAGTACGCCATTGAGGTCAGCACAGCGCTGATTGGTGTGCTGGTGGCGCTGGTGCTGTGGTTCGTTATCCCGCAGATGGCCTCGCCAGCGGTGTGGCAGGCCATCTTTGCCCTGTTGGGTGTGCGCGTGATCTTCGCGCTCACCTCTACGCCGCAGTACATCCTGCGCCGTGACATCCGCCAAGAGGTGCTCACGCGGCTGACGCTCATCGGCGCACTGGTGGGGGCGCTGCTGGCCATCGGCGCGGCCTATTTGGGGTATGCGCTGGCGGCGTTGCTGTTGGATGCCGCCGTGCCGGTCGCTGTGCTGGGGGTTGGATCGTGGATCGCCGCTGGCTGGCGTCCCACCCGCACATGGGATCCCCTCATCGCCCGCGATATCCGCTCCTTTGCCCTCACCCTGTGGACGAGCGGCCTGTTGGGCAAAATCACCTGGGAGTTTGACGACTGGCTGCTGGGCAACCTGCGCGGTGAGAAGGCGCTGGGATACTACTCGCGGGCCTTTTATCTGGCCAACCTGCCCATGAACCTGTTTGCGGGCGTGATCGGTGGTATTGCCCTCTCTATGTATGCCCAGAGCAAAGCCGCCGGACAGGCGGTGCTGCGCCGCGCCTATGAGCTGACCACGTGGCTGCTGGTGCGCATCGTGGTGTTGGCCAGCGTGGTCATGCTTGCCGCTGCCGAGGAGATCATGCTCATCCTGCTCGGTCCCAAGTGGCTACCAGTGCCGCTCCTGTTGCGGGTGATGTTCCTTTACGTGCTGGCGCGCCCTCTCTTCCAGAACAACGCACAGCTGCTGCTGGCCGTGCGCCGTGAGAGGGAATTCCAGCGTTCGCTGGTGGTGCAGGCGCTGATCCTGATCGTCGTGGCGTTGCCAGCGGTGTATTACTGGGGTGGGGTAGGGGCCTCGCTGGCTGTTAGCGTGATGCAGATCACCGGCTTCGTGCTGGCCCAATGGTATACCTCGCGCCATCTGGGATTACGCAGTCTGCGGCTGTATCTGCTGCCCACACTGCTGCTGCTGACGCTGACCCCCGCGGCCTATGCGCTTGGCACGGTGGTAGGTGGCGGGATCGTGGTCACGTTGGCTGTCAAGGCGGCGGTTGGCGCGGTAGCCTTCGCTGGGATAGTCTATGTGCTGGAGCGTGAGCAGGTGAAGGAGGTCTGGGCGCTGGTGCGCGATAACCTGTTGCGGCGGAGCGAAGGATCCGATGCGGAAACTGCGTGATTGGCTGAGCACGCTCCTCTATCAGTTCTTCAAGGTCTATGTGCTCAACCATGTTGTGGCTTGGCTGCCGTGTATGCGCCTGCGGCTGTGGTATTACCGCCGCGTGATTGGGATGCGCATCGGCCCTGATACTGTGATGTGGATGGGCTGCCGCTTCAGCGGCGATCGGCTGGATGCCATCACCATCGGGCGCGGCTGTTCCATCCCGCGCGCCTTCTTCGTTGCCAGCGCGCCCATTACGTTGGGTGATTACGTGGTGTTGGGCCACGATGTGGCCTTCTACACCGCTGACCACGACCCAGACGATCCGGCCTTCTCACGGCGTGATGCGCCCATCACGGTGGGGGAGCGAGCCTGGATCGGCTCGCAATCCATCATCCTGAAGGGTGTCACCATCGGCGAGGGGGCTGTTGTGGCGGCGGGGTCGGTGGTGACGAAGGACGTGCCGCCCTTCACCATCGTAGGCGGTAATCCGGCGCAGGTGATCCGCGAGCGGGGCACGCGCACGTTCACCTACACTATCTCACGGGATCAGGTGCCGCCGCTGACTTAGAGATGATAGCAAATTGTTACCCTGCCCTTTCCCCCTTCCGCATTGTGACCCCCTTCGTTCTATGCTAAACTAAGGCCAACAACCTTAAGGCGGAAACCATACTTGCTCGTCCTCGCTGTAATATAGGGAGGAGGGAGGCGAGCAGAATTGGCGAGCGGAGTGTCCCCCAGGGGGTGGGATGCCTTGGATGGCGGATATCCGCCCCCACCTTTCTGGTGAATAGCCCGAGGCCCATCCTTTATGAAATTGCCCACCAGTTTGCGCGAGACCCGCAACCTGCTGGAATCCCTGGACGTGCGCCACATTGAGTCCGCTGTAGCGCAGGAGGCGCGCGCCCAACTGGTGATCATGGGGCCGGTGAACTCTGGCAAATCCACACTCTTCAATCAGCTCAAAGGTCAACGACTTTCGCCTGTCTCGGCGGTGCCCGGCACCACCACCGATCTAGTTGAGGAGCGCTTTGGTCCCTTCTGGCTAGTGGATACGCCCGGGCTGGACGAGGCCTTCGGCGGCGAACGCGCCCGCAAAGCGCTCGCTGCGCTGGATCACGCCGACGTGGTGCTGCTGGTATTGGATGCGGTAGCAGGCGTGCGCCACTCCGACGTGCAACTATATCGGGAAGTGCGGGCGTTGGGCCTGCCTGTGATCGTCGTGCTGAACAAGATTGACCTTATCGGACGCGATCTGAAGGCCGTGCAGCGCCACACCGAGGAGCAACTGGGTGCCCCAGTCGTCCCCATCTCGGCTAAGAAGGGCACCAACATCGCGGCGCAGCTCATTCCGGCCATCATTGATGCCCATCCGCACATGGCGGTCACCATTGGGCGGGCGCTGCCGCGCTTCCGCGCATTGGCCGTGCGGCGCTTAGTGCGGGAGTCGGCGCTGCTGGCGGCGCTGGTGGGCGCTGAGCCGCTGCCCGTATTGGATATCCCCCTGCTGATTGCGGTACAGGTGCGCCTGTTATTGCGCCTAGCCGCCATCTATGGGCAGGACATGAGCGCGGCGCGTGCCCGTGAGTTGCTGGGTGCTATCGCAGGTGGCGTGGCCATCCGCTACGGTGCGCAGGAGCTGGCAAAGGTTATCCCCGGGCCGGGCTGGCTGATCGCCGGTCTGGCGGCAGCAACCGGCACGACGGCGCTGGGCCATGCAGCGGCAGCCTTCTTTGAGCAAAAGGTCTCGCCTCATCAACTGCGGGCGTTCTATCGGCGTATTCGCTGGCGCCGACGAAAAGCAGGCACCTTGCTGGAAGAGCATGATTGAGCTGGACATTCCCTCGCTGATTATTGACCGCTTCAGGGCAGGCGTGCGCCCCCAGCCAAGCAGGACCCAGCGCAGTCTGGCTGTCGGGATGTGGATGGTTTCTACTGCGCTTGCCCTCTGGCTGAATCGCTCTCTGGATGCGGTGCCCCGCTCCGCCGTGCTGTATTTCTTGTTGCTCCATGCCATTAGCATCCCTTTTGCGCTGCGCCTGCCCGGCGGCGCCTATGTGGGGATGCTCCATACCACGCTCGTTGCGACGCTGCTGGTATTGGGCTACCGCCCGGCCTTGCTCGTCCCTGTGTTGACCAGCGTGATTGTCCTGCCGCTGGCGCTTCTGATCGGCACGCTCTCACCTGTCTTGCACTCCTACCGCGGCGCTGTCTTCTTTGAGGCGCTCTACCACAGCGGGTTGTACGCCTTGAGCTTGCTCCCCACCGGCTGGCTGTATGAGCAGCTAGGTGGGCCGTACTATCCTGCCGAGGCTGGCCCGCAGGCCTATCTCATCGCGATGGCGTGTACAGCGCTCTACTTCCTGCTGACGGCAGCGGGCATCACCTTGTGGGTGCGGCTGAACGGCGTATCTCCGCGCCAGTTCTGGCTGGGCAACGGCCAAATGGTGGTCATCACCGGCCTTCTGATTGTCATCCCTATTGCACCCCTGCTGGCGGAACGTTTTGCCTTCCCCAGCCTTATGGCCTTGCTGGGGGTTATCCCCTTTGCGCTGGCCGCGCTGCTGCTGTATCTCATCATGCACACGTACCTCGGTCTTAGCGACCGCGTGGCCGACCTGCGGGCGCTGAACAACATCGCTCAGACGCTCAATGCCCGTCTGGAGCTGGAGGACCTCCTGACGGCGATCTACAACGAGATCAACTGCCTGCTGGATGCCTCCAACTTCTACCTGGCCCTCTACGATGAGCCGTCGCAGACGCTGCACTTTGTGATGGAATACGAGGATGGCCAGCGCATTGAAGGTGGGACACGTCCTTTCTCCAACGGTCTCACCGAGTACGTCATCCGCACGCGCCGCCCGTTGCTGCTACCCCGCGACGTGTACCGCCAGGCGCGGCGCATGGGGATTGAGCCGCTGGGCAGCCGCTCTCGGTGCTATCTGGGCGTGCCGGTGCTGGCCGGTGAGCGCGCAATCGGCGTGATGGCCATCCGTAGTTACACGCAGGAATACGCTTACGATGCGGATGACCTGCGCCTGCTAGAGACCATTGCCTCGGCGGCGGGAATCGCCCTCCAGAACGCTTGGCTGTACCGCCAAAGCCAGCGGCAGGCCAGCGAGCTCTCCACGCTCAACCGTGTCTCAGCACTTGTCAGCGCCAGCCTCAATCTGGAAGAGGTGATTGGGCGGCTGTGCCAGATTGTGGTGGAGGTAATGGGCTGCCAGAAGTCCGCCGTCTTCCTGCTGGATGAGGATAAGAAAATCATGCAGCTGGTGGGCAGTGTGGGGTTGGGTGAGGCCTATCGTGCTGTCTCAAACCGTATTGATGCCCAGCAGAGCAAACGGGCGATGGCCCTCCGCAGCGGCGAGGCCATCGCCATTGCCGATGTGCGCCGAGACGAGCGCTTGGACCCTGCCTTGCTGGACTTCGTTGAGTCAGAGGGCATCCAGTCGCTGATAGATGTGCCGCTGCGCAGCGGCGATGAGATCATCGGCATCCTGACCGCCTATTGGGATCGGCCACGTCGTTTTGAGCCGAACGAAGTGGAACTGCTGCAAACGCTGGGCGGGCAGGTGGCCATTGCTGTACAGAACGCTCGCCTCTACGAAAACCTGCGCGCGCGTCACAGCGCGCTAGAAACCCTTTATGAGGCTAGCCGCACCCTTAATGCCTCGCTCTCGGTGTCCAACGTGCTGCGGACCGTCGCCGAGAGCCTCAACCGTGTACTGGACACGGAGACGTGCATTGCCCTGCTGGCCGACGAAGGCGGCCAAACCCTGCGCGCCAAGCTGTGGCTCAGCTGCAGTGATGGCAGAGTGGTAGAACACCCGACTGCTGGCCAGTCCATCAGCCTGAGCGACTTGCCGCGCCTTGCCCGCGCCATCCGCGAGGGCGATGTGTTGGTGCTCCAACCGACCGGAGGGCCGCAGGCGGCGGATAAGCGGCGGCTGATGGAGCGCTTCGGGCTGGCATCGGGCATTGGCCTGCCGCTGGTGGTGCATGATGAACTGATCGGGTTGATCCTCACCGGCACGCATGCCTCCTCCCGCGAGTTTGACCATGCTACCCTGCGCTTGGCGCACACGCTGGCCAATCAGGCTGCGGCGGCTATTCAGAACGCCCGCCTATTTGAGCGCACCGATGTAGCGCTCAAGCTGCGGCTGGAGGAACTCTCGGCGCTGGAGGCAATTTCCCAACGCATGACGCGCCATCTGGACCTGCATGCGGTGATCAGCCAGGTAGCGGAGGCAGCCATGCTCGCTACCGAAGCCGAGATAGCCGAGATCGCCCTGCTGGATACTGCCAGAAATCAGTTGGTGATGGAAGTGCGGCGCGGCCTTAACGCTGAGAATCCCATTGACAAGACCTGGCCCGCTGATGAGGGCCTCACGGGCCGCGCCCTGCGCCTCGGCGAGGCCGTGTGTGCGGCGGACGTCTCCCAAGAGCCGGATTACATTGCGGCGCGTCCAGAGGTGCGCTCCGAGCTGGCTGTGCCCATCATTCTGGAGGGGCGGCCTCTAGGGGTGATCAACTTGGAGAGCACGCGGCTGGACGCCTTCCGCCCCGAACACAGCCGTTTTGTCACCAACCTTGCCGAGCATGCCGCCATCGCCATTGAGAACGCCCGCCTCTTTGAGACCGTGGAGCGGCGCGCACGGGAGTTTCAGACGTTGCGCGCCATCGCCGTAGAACTGCTCTCTGCCCCCGACCCGCAACACAGCCTGCATGTCATCGCCCGCGAAGCGCTGAAGCATACCAAGGCGCTGGATGTCCACATCTACCTGTACGATCAAGCCACGGGGACGCTCACCTTTGGCACCAGCCTGTGGGCCACTGGGGAGATAGACCGCGAGTTTGCCAAGCCGCGCCCGCATGGCATCACAGCTACTGCCGCCCGTACTGGCGAGCGGCTAGTTATCACTAACCCCAAAGAGCACCCCCTCTTTGCCGATGTGCGACACTTGCCCATCTGGGATTCGGTGCAGGCGATGGTCAGCGTGCCACTTAAGCGTGGCAATGAGGTGATCGGCGTTTTCAACATCGCCTTTGGGGAGCGCACCAACCTCACCGATGACACCCTGCACTTCCTTGACCTGCTGGCGGCACAGGCTGCTGTGGCCATCACCACCGCGTGGCTGGCCGATGAGACGCGCCTCAGCCGCGACCGCCTGCAGGCCATCCTTGACAGTGTCACCGATGGCATCCTTGTGTTTGACCGGAACGGGCAGCTGGTGCTGGCTAACCCACGCGTTGAGGCGTTGTTGGGCATCCCTGCCGCCGAGCATATAGGCCAATCCGCCCCTTGGGTTCTGAGACGGCTAGCCAGGCATTTCAGCGGGGATCAGGCGCTGGCGCTCAAGGAGACGGCGGCGCTGGTGCGTCGCATCCGCGAAACGCCCGATGTGGTGATGAAGCGGCGCTACGTGCTCAGCACGCCAACCATGCGCGCCATTGAGGAGACTTCAGTGCCGGTGAAGGGCGATGATGGCGAGATTCTAGGCCATTTGTTCATCCTGCACGATGTGACGCAAGAGTATGAGCTGGAGGCGTATCGTCAGGAAGTCTCGCACATGATCGTACACGACCTGCGCAGCCCGCTGGCGGGCGTCATCACCGGGCTGGATCTGGCCAGCGAGGAGCTGGCCCAAATGCCTCCCGACCCGCACCGCGACACGGTCAAGGCAACGGTGGAGGTGGCGCTCATCAGCGCCAATGCCTTGCTGCGGCTGGTGGAGCAGATTCTGGATGTGAATCAGCTGGAAGCGGGCGAGGTGCCCCTCCTGCGGGAACCGGTGGACCTCAAAGTGTTGGCCGAGGAGACAGTACAGGTGTTGCATGGCACTGCTGCCGAAGCCAATATCTCGCTCATTGTGCGTGCTCCGCCCGATCTGTTGCCTGTCTCGGCCGATGCTGACAAGATCAAGCGCGTGTTCTTCAACCTGTTGGACAATGCCCTGCGCTATACCCCTGATGGCGGCGAGATCCGCATAGACATCATACCGCGCCCCGACCACTACGAGGTGGTGGTGACGGACACCGGCGAGGGCGTCCCCCCTGATTTCCGCGAGCGCATCTTTGAGCGTTTTGTGCAGGGCAATGTGCTGCGCCGCAAACGTGGCCCTAAGGGATCGGGGCTAGGGCTGACGTTCTGCAAGCTGGCGGTGGAGGCGCACGGTGGGCGCATCTGGGTTGACGATGGACCTGAAGGCGGTGCGGCGTTCCACTTCACTCTGCCGCTTACACCTCCTCTAGACGGTTAGGGTGCGCGACCTTCTCATGCCGTCCCCCTAGCCAGGAGGTGGCTCTTCCTTGGGGCGTTTTTTCAGCATCGCCTGAGCGTGTTGAGCGTAGAGGGAGCCAGGAAGAATGTCAATGGCGGCGGTCAGATGCCGGATGGATTTCTGTATCTCCCCTCGGCTCCGATAGGCAACCCCTAGATTGTAATGCACCGCGGCGGCATGTTTGGGCGAGAGCTTAGGCGCTTCCAGTACTCCTTCCAGCATGGAGAGCGCATCGGGGAGGCGGTTCTGCAGGATAAGGGCAGCCCCTTGATTCATCGCGATCACCAGGCGCGCAGACTCGTCCGGCCAGAGGTGGCGGGCCAGTCCGTAAAGCCTCTCTGCCGGCCCAAAGCGCCCGGAGCGCGCCATCAGGTTTGCTAGGTCTACCAGCAGCGGGGCGCGCATGGTCAGGAGGTAAAGGAGCACGACAAACAGGATGGGGTCCAAACGCACCCCTACTAAGAACGCAAGCGCTGCTGCCAGGGCTGTCAGGCCCACCGCCTCCAGCACAAACTGGAGGGAGAAAGGCTCTCCGCGCACCCATGCCAGGAAGCGAAAGATGAGAGCATAGGACAACCCGACCAGAATGAGCATCAGCTCGTGTGGCATCTCTGCCTCCTATGAAGAGACACCCCCACCAGCGCCCAGCCAGCAGGGATGTCTCTCCCGCTTTCACCATCCGCACCCTAGGCAAACAACCAGTGAGCCGTCCGTTCTAGCATCTCAATACCCCGCACTTCTGTCTCAAACAGAGGAACTAACGCTCGCACGTCTGAGAAGGTCTCCTGGATCTGTTCCATGTACTTTGCCTGCATGGCGATGCGATTGCGCACGAACTCGGGCATGTTCTCGTCCATCGGCCGCTGTTCCAGCATATTGACCACAACTCCGCCCACAGGGATGCCGAACTCGTTGAACCAGTTAATGAAGCGGCGGATCACAGCGATGGGCAATGCTTCTGGCAGGGTGACGAAGAAGAAGGCCGTCTTGGTGTCATCCGTCAGCAGCGCCTTAGCATGCTGCATGCGGTCGCGGAACTGGAGGAGGTACTCCATCAGCGGATCCCGTTCCTGCTTACGTCTGCTGTAGGAGAGCAGCTCCCGCAGGCTCATAGCCTCCTCGCGGCTTCTGACCATCTTGTTGACCCACAACGAGTACACGCTGGACATCCCCAGCAGACGGCGGGCGTTGGCGGTAGGGGCGGTGTCAAAGACGTACACCTCGTAGGCGTCCTCAAACATGATATCAATCATGTTCTCAAACATCGCTGATTCTTCAAAGGCTGGGTTCATCACCGCCGATTCCACGAACTCATCGGTGCGCGTCTTGACATCGGCGAATTTGAGAAACCACTCTATCTTCTCGCGGATCTCCCGCTTGGATTTCTCAATGGTGTCCCGCGTGTCAATCTCGTAGGCCCAGAGGTTAGGCACTCCTTCCACCGGCGTCGGCTTGCCGAAAACATCCTGCCCCAGCAGCCCGCTGAGGGAGTGAACCGGGTTGGTGGAGGCCAGCAGGGTACGCCGGCCCTGCCGGGCGAACCACAGCGCCGCTGCCCCGGCCATCACCGTTTTGCCGACCCCACCCTTACCGCCGAAGAAGAGGTACTTAAGGCCCGGGTGCTCCTGCACGAAGTTGGCCATAGACTTCTTGATCATGCCGCACCTCCGAACATCGCCTCCGCCATGCGCTCAATCATTTCCATGCCTGTCACATCCCGCTCAAACTCCGGGATGTAGGCCAAGACCTGATCCCCGAAGAGGCGCTCAATGTCAGCGAGGTACTTCTTCTGCATCTGGATACGGTGACGCAGGTATTCGGGGATTTCCAGCTGCTCCAGTTCTGGCGGGAGCACCCGGTTGACAATATAGCCGGAGATCGGCACCTGGAATTGGGCAAACAGCCCTGCAGCCTTCTGGGTGTCCAAGAGGATCATCTCCTCGGGCACTACTACGAAGAAGAAAGCCGTCTTCTCCCGATCGGTCAGGATGCTGGAAGACGTACTGATGCGATAGCGGATGTCTTGCAGTTCGGCCAAGATCTTGTCTTCTTCCAGCTCGCCCTTCCGCTGCAGGATGGCGGCTACCTGAGCGTATTCCTCCATCTCCTCCCGCAACTTCGTGATCTTCTGCACCCACTGATCGTAGACGCTCGCCATGCTCAGGTAGTAGAGTGCGTGCCCCAATGGCACCAGGTCGTAGATGTAGTAATCGTATTCCCCGCCAATGACGATATCCACTACCTGGTCAAAGATGGCGCTCTCTTCCATTGCTGGTTCGGCAGCGGCAGCCTGGATGTAGTCCTCAATCTCATCGGGCACCTTCTCCAGGCCGTACATATTCAGGATTTTCTGGCGGATCTCCTCCTGATACTCGCGGATGCGCTGGTCAGCGTCAATCTCTTGGGCGAAGAGGTTGGGCACGATCTCCACGGCCCCTTTGCCGAAGATGTCCCGTTGGAATATGTCGGATAGGGAAGCCTGCGGGTCTACAGAGAAGACCAGTACTTTGTATCCCTGTTGGGCCAACCAATAAGCGGTGGCTGCTGAGAAGGTGGTCTTGCCTAACCCCCCTTTGCCGCCAAACATGATGTAGCGGCGCTCGGGGTGCTGCTCAAACACGGCTCTCAGAGACATCACAGCTCCTTATGGGTTTGGAAGACAGGGTTCAGGATCAGGCCAAGGCGTCTGTCAGGTCACGTTCCCGCAGCATACGCCGTTTCCAAGTGCTGATCTGGGGAACCACGTAAGGGAGCAAGCGCAGGGAGTAGTAGGGAGGCAGAATGGGGATGCCCAGCAAATCCCCCATGGTGATAAGGATAAACAGGTGCTCCATGCTCCCCCGTGTCTTGAGGGCAAAGCGAGCCATGTCATGCCCCGCCATCCCGTAGAGAACACTCTTGACGGTGTCAAGAACTCCCCCTTGTCTTTCTTCGCGTTCTTCCTTTTTGGCCATCTTTCCTCCCTTGTCTCATGCGATCATCTTGGCTATAGGGCCTAACCGATCTCCTGATCGAACAGGTCGGTGAGGTCCCGTTCCCGAAGCAGGCTGCGTCGCCATCCCTCTAGGTAAGGGACAGCATAGGGCAAGAGGCGCAGCACATAATAGGGCGGCAGGATGGGCACCCCCAACAGATCGCCGAAGACGATCAAGGCGAAGATGCGCCCTACTTCCCCCCGCGCCTTTTCAAATTCCCGCACCCACTCATAGACGGTCATCCCGTACAGGATGTCCCGCAGGGTTTGGCCCCATTCCCGTAGCCGAGGGCCTATTCCCTCCCACAAAGTTTCACGTTTCACCGCTGCTCCGCTTGCACCTTACCCAACGCCTGCTCCACAGCAGCGGGGTTCCATCCTACTATCCGATGTTGCCCCTGGACAATAAAGGCTGGATAGCGGCGCACCCCGTAGCGCAGGCACTTCCATAACCCCTCGGGGGACTGGGGGTCCACCATCCGTATTTGCAAGCTCGGCCCAAAACGGGCCGCTAGCTCATCCACCCAGGTCACCAGCCGCTGGAACTCCTCTAAGAGTTCGGGCGGGTAGCCTTGCACCATCTCCTCCTGCACCTGCGCCCCTAGCTGTGCCTCCATCACCCGCTCGCAAGGAGCACAGGGGCCCATGGTGGAGGGGAAGGGAGTGATGATCTCTAGGTAAAGTGGCTTTTTCTGTTGACTTGCTGCCATCGGATTCCCCCGCTGGTGTGGGACGGGCTGACTGGCCAGCCCGTCCCACTTCCCACTTCTGCGCGGGATAGACCTTCTAGCTTGCCACTTTGGCGCGCAGCTCTACCTGATAACGGCGCATAGAGCGGATGCCATCTATCACCAAGATGATGGCCAGCACGACCAGAATCAGGGAAAGCACGCCAATGGTCAGTTGGGCCACGATGCCCTGCCAGGTCGTCTGCTCGGCCAGCTTGATGAGGAGAGCGGAGTAGGCTGACCAGAGCAGCGCTCCGATGGTAGTGACCAGCATGAAGAGGAAAGGCCAGAAGGTCCACTGGTAGTTCTTGGCCTTGGACATCAGCCAGAGGGTGATGAGCAGCAAGGCGAGAGAGGCCATCAGCTGGTTGGCTGCGCCGAACACGCCCCAAATCTGGATGAAAGGCACAACCCAGATGAGCAGGAGCGTGAAGAGGAGGGCGATGATGCTACCTACATGGGTGTTGCGCAGGATGGGGAAACGATCCCCCAGTGTCTCGGCGCTGGCCACGCGCATGAAGCGCACCACCAGGTGCATGATAGTGAGTGCCATTAGCGTGAGGAAGACGGCGCCGTAGGCTGCGCTAAAGCCCTCGCCTGCCAGAGCGTCAAGCCCCCAGCCGTTCAGGAAGACGGCGAGGCCTTTGGAGAAGACTGCTGCAGGACCTGCAGGGCCGCCAGCATCCAGATAGCCCTGATAGCCGCCAAAAGCGACCGTTGCGGCGAGGAAGGCGATGGTGGCGAAGAACATCTCCAGGAACATCGCCCCGCCACCTACAAAGAGGGCATCGCCTTCCCGCTCCAGCTGGCGGGCGGAGCCGGAGGAGGAGACAAGGCTATGCCAGCCAGAGATGGCCCCGCAGGCGATGGTCACGAAGAGCATGGGCCACAGGGGGCCGGATGCGGTTACAAAGTTCGTGAAGGCCGGGAAGTCCCCCATGCCGGGACGGGCGATCAACAGCCCCACGACGCCCCCCAGAATCCCTAGCAGGACGATCCAGAAGGACACATAGTTGATGGGCTGCGCCCAGCGCCAGATGGGCAGGACCGACCCGAGGTAGCAGAAGATAACCACCAGCAGGCTCCCGATGAAGCCCGCCCGCGTTACCTGCAGGAAGAGCGTGGGACTTGTGCCATCGGGGCCGATGGCGTAGAGGGCGCTGAAGAAGCTCTTCACCGCTGGCAGCGTCCCTACCCAAATGCCCACCAGAGCGATGACAACAGTGACCACCGTGGTGAGGATGATGTCCTGCTTCCACTTATAGGTCATCTGGCCAGCCAGAATGCCTGCCAAGACGACGATGATCACCCCTAGTGGGACGGCCGGATTGGCGAGCAGCCTAAAGCCTACCTGAATGCCAAAAGCCCCCATGATCATGAGGAGGTAGATGTAGATGAAGGCGAGCAGGATGTTGCGGGCGCGGGGAGAGACCAGACGGTAGCTCAAGGCGCCGAAGGTTTGCCCTTCCTCACGGACGCCCATGATGATGCTGCTGTAATCTTGTACCCAGCCGATGAAGAAGGTGCCGAAGATGATCCACAGCAGGGCCGGGACCCAGCCCCACTGGACGGCGATGATGGGCCCCAAGATGGGGCCGAGGGCCGCGATGGACTTGAACTGGTAGCCGAAGAGGACGTTCCGGTTGGCGGGGATGAAGTCAACACCGTCCATGTACATCTTGGCCGGTGTAGCCTTGGTGTCGTCCGGCTGGATAATTCGGCGATCGATTGACTTGGCATAAACGCCATAGCCAAGAGCGATCCCTAAGGCAGATAGGACGAGGACCCAAATGGCGTTCACTGAACCCCCTCCTTCTTGGAGCTAACCCAAAAGGCAACCGGCGAAAACCCTCTCACACGATCGCCTTGCATCACCTCCTTTCAAAAACACTTGAGGGTTCCACCCCACTGAGAATGGGGAAGAAATCCCATGATACACTCTTGACAAGGCTATTTTAAGACTGAGAGAGGTGGGTGTCAAGCGTCAATCTCCATAGAGAAGGCAGTGCTGATCTTCCCGACGTATGCGTTGCTCTGCTGCCAGCCCCCTTGACAACATCACTACCTGTCGCTATGATTGATATAGATTGATTAGATGATGGTCTTACAACGCTGCCAGATGCCAGCGCCAGCATCTGGCGGGATAGCGCCACAGCGAGGAGGCCTCCGACGAGGGCCTCCTCGCCGCTTTGAATGGCGCTGGTGTGGGGAGCAATCCTGTAAGGCATGCCTATTGCCAGCGCACCATCTCCGTTTATAATCGGGAGTAGATCAAGAAAATCTCAACGGGGTGGTGTCAATCCAAGAATGACGCTCTCATCTACCTTATCTACACTCCCCCAGATGCGCCGCCTGGCCCGCGAGCTGCTCAACGAGTTTGATGCGGCGGATGCGTTGGCCTGCTATTACGCCCTCCATCATGACCCTCGCCGTACCACACTACATGTACATTTTGACTCCCGCAGCGCGCCGGATGGCTTCCTTGTCCATTGCTACACCGGCTTTGACCTCTTCCGCCCTCTTATCACCATGCGCCTGCGTGGCCTCAACAACGCCGCCGCCGAGATGATTGATATCGCGCTGCTGGAGGGCCGCCCCTACCTGCTCGTCCTCACCGATGCGTTGTTGGAGCGCGTGCGCCCCTACTTCGTGCTCAGCGATGTGGTGCGCTATGCCATTCTGCGCCTAGATGTGTCCCGCTTCCGGCCCGTGATCAACGCCCTTGTGCAGACGCGACGCGATCGGGAGGGCAACCCACGCGCCGAGATCCGCCGTGGGGATGAGGTGGCTGCTCTGGCAGGGGTCAACTGGCGCTCGCCCATCTTCGCCGAGGTCTTCGTGCAGGTGCAACCGGAGCACCGAGGCTGCGGCTGGGGGCGGGCGGTGACGCGGGCGGTGGTGGCTGAGCTGCTGCAGATGGGTGTCACGCCCCTTTATACTGTGGCCGAGGACGATGATGCCTCGTTAGACCTCGCCGAAGATGTGGGCTTTGTGAGCACCGGCAACTATGAGATCATGGCCCAAGCGATGAGGGTTCCCACGCTAACCCCCGCCGCTGGAGCATCCCATGAGCGCTGACCTTGCGCGGCTGGTCATCCGTCGTGAGGAGCGCGTTGGGTCACCGCTAGAGGCTTCCCTGCGAGCCATCTACGATGAACAGCTAGCAGCGGACGGCTAGCGTGGGCGATGGGCGATCGGGATCTCGCTTATTGCTTGCCGTGCCGACTTTCTCCTCTGCGGGGGATGCGGTAAACTTATAGCACGCTGCGCCCTGTGGGGCGCACTGGTTTCATGAACGGATGGAGCCATCTATCCGCCTGGAGGAGAAGGTCCGCATGGCATCCCCAAACCCACTGAGCGTCACGCCTAGAAGCGAGGATTTCGCTGCCTGGTACAATGACGTGGTCCTCAAGGCCGGCCTCGCCGACTATGCCCCTGTGCGCGGCTGCATGATCATCAAACCTTACGGCTACGCGCTGTGGGAGAACATTCAGGCAGGGCTGGATCGGCGCTTCAAGGCCACTGGCCATCAGAACGCCTACTTCCCGCTCTTTATCCCCATGAGCTTCATCCAGAAGGAAGCTGAGCATCTGGAAGGCTTCGCGCCGGAACTGGCCGTTGTGACACATGGCGGCGGCAAGGAGCTGGAAGAGCCGCTGGTAGTGCGCCCTACCTCCGAGACGGTGATCGGCCATGCCTTTGCGCAGTGGATTCAATCGCACCGCGATCTGCCATTGCTCATCAACCAGTGGGCCAACGTGGTGCGTTGGGAGATGCGCACGCGCCTCTTCCTGCGCACATTGGAATTCCTCTGGCAAGAGGGGCACACCGCCCACGCCACCGCCGAGGAAGCGCAGGAGGAGACGCTGCGCATGTTGGATGTTTATGCCGATTTCGCCATCAACGAGGCGGCGATACCGGTGATCAAAGGGCGCAAGAGCAATCAGCAGAAGTTTGCCGGTGCCGATGCCTCTTACACCATTGAGGCCATAATGGGCAACAAGTGGGCGCTGCAAGCAGGCACCTCGCACAACCTGGGGCAGAACTTCGCCCGCACCTTTGACATCAAGTACACCGATGAGAACAATCAGCTCCAATACTGCTGGACGACCTCATGGGGCGTCAGCACGCGCATGATCGGCGCCATTATCATGGTGCATGGGGACGACAAAGGCCTGCGCCTGCCGCCGCGCTTAGCCCCTATCCAGGTGGTTGCTATCCCTATCTACAAGACGGCGGAGGAGCGCAACCGCGTTATGCAGTACCTCCTCGGGCTATGTGATACGCTTATCACGGTGGGCATCCGCACCCACATTGACCAACGTGACGATGTGACGCCCGGCTTCAAGTTCAACGACTGGGAGCTGCGCGGCGTCCCGTTGCGGCTGGAGATCGGCCCGCGTGATGTGGAGCAAAGCACGGTGGTGCTCGCCCGCCGCGACCTGCCCGGCAAGGAAGGCAAGAAGGCAGTGCCCCGCGCTGAGGTGGTCGCTGCCGTCAGCCAGACGCTGAACGACATCCAGAAGAGCCTGCTGCAGCAGGCTACTGCCTTCCGCGATGCCAACCTGCACGAAGCGCATTCCTACGAGGAACTGAAGGCCATCGTGCAGGATGGTTGGGCGCTAGTGTGGCACTGTGGCACGGCGGAGTGTGAGGACCGCATTCAGGAGGAGACCAAAGCCACCTCGCGTTGCTTCCCGTTGGACCTCAACCCGCAGTGGTTCCCTGAAGGCAAGACGTGCGCGGTGTGCGGTCGGCCCGCACAGGGACGCGCCTATTTCGCGCGCGCCTATTAGTGGCACCGTGCAGTATGCGGGGGGCGACGCAGGGCGCAGAGCATCCCTCTCTGCGCCCTTCGCCTTTTGTTTTGGTGCGATCCCCCTCTTTCGCACCTTTTGCCATTCCGTGCTAGACTGAAGCCATCCGACATCTCTGAAACAGAGTGCCGCGAGGTGAGAAATGGCCTTCGGCAAAGTGACCGTCCATACGGAAAGCGGCGAGGTAGAGGAATATGAACTGACCCGCCCTACGACCTCGGTGGGGCGGCAGCCCGGCAACGACATTGTCCTCAACTCAGCCTCCGTCTCGCGTTACCACGCTCAGTTTGACGTCTCCGAGGGGCGCGTCTATTTGGTTGACCTCGGCACGGTGAACGGCACATTCATCAACGACCAGCAGGTAGAGCCGAACAGTCGGGTGGTGCTTAACGACGGGGATGTGATCACCCTTGGCGATGTGATGCTGGTTTTCTCCTCCCCTGAGGCGCGCCCCCGCACCGCGGTGAGCCTTGCACCCACCACCACCGCTGTGGAGAAACCCGGCCACCCCTTTCGCCTCATCCTTGATATCCCCCAGCAGGCAGTTGCCCCGGGTGCGCGCCTGCAGCTGGTGCTGGTGGTGGAGAACCTGACCGCCGATGAGCAGCTCTACACGGTTGAGGTGGGCGGCCTGCAACGCGAATGGGTGACGGTCAACCGCCGCGAGATGCTGCTGATGCCCTACGAGCAGAGCGAGGCCACTATCTCCGTGCGCCCGCCGCGCAGCACCCACACCCTCCCCGGCCGCTACCCGCTCACTGTGCGCGTGGCGCTCAAGGACGATGCGGCCAGCGTCCTAGAAGCCGTGCGCGAGATAGATGTTGTCGGCTATACCGGTTTGGGGATGGTTGTGCGGTCGGAGCGCACCAACGGCTTTTATCAGGTTGCTGTGCAGAATCAGGGGAATGTGCCGCTTGAGGTAGCGCTGCAGGGCTTTGATCGCCAGCGGCAGCTCTCCTATCACTTTGAAGCTTCACAGGTGCGCCTGGCCCCTGGCGAGACACAGCAGGTAAGGCTGCAAGTGCGCCCGCGCTCTGGCAGCAAGGGCGTCCGACGGGTGCGCTTTGCGGTGATCGCTCGCTCCTTGGACTCGGCGGGCTATTTGGCGCCGGTGGAGGCCGAGTATGTCTCTCCTGCGCGCACCTCGTGGCTGGCGTGGGCGGCTGGCCTTGCTGTACCGCTGGCCATTGTGGGCCTGCTGGCCTTGATCGCTGCGGTGGCCGCGTTGATCTATTTGGATGTGCTGCCGCTACCGCGCCCCATTGCGGCACAGGCCACCCCCACCACGGAGGCCGCGCTGCTCTCCCCCCTGCCTGGCCCCACGCCCAGCCTAATCCCTACCCCCAGCGCTGCGATCCATGACTTCGCCGCCACGCCCGAGGAGGTACTTTACAACACCCGCCGCGAGGTGCTCTTCACGTGGCGGGTAAGTGGTGCCACTGACATCCACCTTACCGATGAGCAAGGGGTCGCTCTCCCGCTCAGCGCTGCCGACAAAAGCACAGGGCGCCACCGCCTGCCCGTGCCTGGGTTGGAACGCGGTGAACATACCTTCACCCTCACCGTGATCGGCGCAGATGGCCAGCCTGTCTCGCGCAGTGTGGTGATTAAGGTTATCTCGGTGCTCTGCACGGTGGACGATTTTCAGATGGCTACCGTTTACAGCGAGCCCAACCCCGCTGCGCCACCTGCGCCGCCGTTGCTTGACTCGCGAGTGCTCATCAACGGGCGCAGCGAGGACGCGCTGTGGGTGCAGGTGACCTACAACGATCTGGAGACCTTCTCTCAGGTGGGCTGGCTGCCCGCCGATCGCGTGAAGTGTTCACCCGGCGATCCTCCCATCACAGACTACGAGGTGCTGGCCTTCTCTACCACGCCGCCGCCTGTGACGCCTTCCCTGCCGCCCGCCGATTTGACGCCGATCGCCACGCCAACTCCGGAAACGCCGTAGGCACCGCAGAGCCTTATCCCCCTACCTGATTCTCAAGACATCCCCCATTATCAGGGCCGAAAGGCCCTTCACGTTTTTCGCAGTGCGGGCTTCAGGAGCGTAATCCACCCTCCTGCCAAGGCTGCCTCACCCCCGCACAAGGTGTGCAGGGTGCCCTGTTACGAATCTGTTGCTGAAAATTCATGAAAATTTCATGAAAGTTAGCACAAATTGATCCCACTCCTAAATAGAATAGGTACCAAAGCCAAGGGGTAAGGATATATCTAGTGAGGAGGGCCACGGGGATGATCACGCAACGCTTTTTCACCATGCGCAACGCTGTCATTCTGCTGTTGCTCCTAGTCATTGCAGCGCTCGTGTATGCCCTCGCTGCGGCCAACACCGTCCCGCCGACCTATGCGGGGCAGGGCAGCAACACCATCAGCGGTTACACGGTGGAGCGGGTTCACTACACACCCGATACCTCCGTCTCACCGGCCATCGTCGGCTATGTCTCCTTTGACCTGACGCCGGATGCCGATGCGGAGGCCGAGGTGTATGCCCGCGTCTCCGGTGGGGGCGAGGACAGCGGCTACGTGCTGTGCACCTCTACCCGTCCGGCGGGCCTGCCCGGCGCCTGGACGCGCGAGTGGTACTGCAATGTGGGCAGCGGCGGAAGCGGCACGGTGACTGTCCGCAACGCTGATACGCTGGAAGTCATCGCGCTGCAGTAGTCAGATATGACCCGTTGGCTCGGCGGGGCGCGGTCAAGGTGGCCGCGCCCTTTTGCCGTCCGGCCTTGAGGGGAGAAGAGGTACTACGATGGGCCGCCGTCTGGCGCTGCACTTCTTGAAGGGTGCTCTCTTCGTGCTGGCACTGGCTGCCTGGATTGCCTTTGCGCCCATCCCGCTGGGCGGACGGGCGGGCTATGTGATCGTCAGCGGCAACAGCATGGAACCCACCCTACACGCCGGCGATCTGGTGATCGTCAGGCAGACCGCTGACTATGAAGTGGGGGATGTGGTAGCGTACCGCGAACCTTGGGTTGGCCTCGTAATTCACCGTATTATCGCCCGCGAGGGCTTGCGCTATGTCCTGCAAGGGGATAACAATACATGGCGTGACCCTTACCGCCCCCTGAAGGAAGACATCGTGGGTGAGTTGTGGTTACATCTTCCGCGTCTGGGTCAGCTTGCGGCGTGGTTGCGCTCACCGAGTGGGCTGGCGCTGCTTGCCGCTTTGGGAGGTGCCATCATATTGCTGACGCAACCGGCTGCTGAACCGCCGGTGGGCGGCCAAGCCCGCCGCAAGCGCCGGGTGCAGAGGATGATTTCCCAGCCATTCCCCTTTTTGGGTGAAAGGCAGGTAGACCTGCTGGCACTGTTTGGCGTGCTCGCGCTGGCTTCCGTGCTGTTGGGCGTGCCTGCCTTTCGGCAGCCTGTCTCACGCACGGTGAAGGAAGAGCTCCCCTATCAGCATGTCGGCAGGTTCTCCTACACGGCTTCCCTGCCCATGCCGGGGGCGCTGGCCGTCTATGATGATGGGCAGTTGCAGAGCGGCGATCCCGTCTTCCGTTCGGTGGTTGACCGCGTGCTCTTCACCTTTGAATACGATTTGGTAGCTGATGCACCTGCCCGCCTCACGGCGACTTACGACTTACAGGCCAGGGTTGGCGATGATAGCGGCTGGCAACGGGTGATCGCCCTCCATCCGCAGACCACTCTGGAAAGCACCTCCTTCGCTGTGAGTGGCACGCTGGACCTCAATGCCGTGCAGGACATGATTGACGCACTGGAAGCGCAGATCGGCAGGGACCGCCCGCATTATATAGTAACCGTCATCCCCACCATTCATTTGGAAGGATCGCTGGCAAGCGAACCCTTCTCCGATGACTTTGCGCCGCGCCTCACCTTCTGGTTGAACGATACCCAGATGTGGTTGGTTGAGGCTGACCCCTTTGAGAAGATGCCGGAGGACCCTCTGCGCCCCTCGGTGGAGCGTCTCTTCTACCGTTCCCGCACGGAACCCAACAGCCTGCAGATATTGGGCACGCTGGTGCCCGTCAGCACCGCCCGCCGTCTTGCGCTCGTCGGGTTGGTCATGTCCTTGGGGGGGATGGTTGCCGTTGGGTGGGCATCCTGGCGCGCTGCCCACTATGGTGAGGTGGAGAGCATCCGCTTCCGCTATGGTTCGCGCCTGGTTGCCGTGCGCGATTATCCCCTTCCCCCTCCCGAACAGTGTATCCGCGTGGCTACGATAGAGGACCTTGTGAAACTGGCGGACGGCTATGGGGGGAAAATCCTGCATACGGAAGACGCAAGTGGGCATTGGTACTATGTGCAGGGTGAGGGTGTGCTCTACTATTATCTGGTGCCTGCCGAGCCGCTGTCGGAGCAGCCTCCGCCGCAATATTTATAGCAGCAAGTCGTATCGCTCAGTCGGGAATGGCTGAGCGATTTTGTTTAACCCTCTTGCTAGCCCCCTTGTAGCAGTTGGCCTATACTAGTGGCGGCTGATCTTTTTTAAATAGGGAAGGATGGAAAGGTATGAGAGAGAAGAGGTTCCGCAATCCTACGTCTGTTTGGTTCGCGCTGGCCGCCCTGTTGATAGCCATTTTGGCCTGTGGGCCGCCTCTGCAGGCTCCCACGCCGACGCCGGAGGGCACGCCCATCAGTGAGGCGACCACCGCCCCGCCGCCGCCCACCACTGAGGCGCCAACGGAACAGCCACAGCCCACCGCCACCGAAACCCCGCCGCTTCTCAGCCCGACGCCCACCGTGTGCGGCTATAGTGCCCGCTTTGTGGCCGATGTGACCGTCCCGGATGGAACGGAATTTGCGCCCGGGGCAGCCTTCACCAAGACGTGGCGGCTGAACAACAACGGCTGCCTGAACTGGCCGGCGGGCACTAAGCTCATCTTCGTGCGTGGCGAGCGCATGGGCGGGCCGGATAGCGTCGCTGCGCCGGCTGCTTCGGTGGGCACGAACGTGGAGATCAGCGTCAACCTGACCGCTCCTTCGGCAGCGGGGGATTATCGTGGCTACTGGAGTCTGGAGGCGCCTGATGGCACGCGCTTCGGTCAGGTCTATGTGGATATCAAGGTGGTAGTTGGGCCTACTGCCACCCCTACGGCCACCTCTGAACCGCAGACGCTCATCCTGACCATGCAGGCCCATCCATTGACGGGCAACGTCAGCTCGGGTGGGTGCAGTGCTCAGGTGCGGGCAGGCATTGCGCCGGCGGGCAACGGCATCCGCGCGCTGACCAGCTTTGACATCCGCCCCCTGCAGGGCAAGACCATCATCACGGCCACGCTGGACCTCAGCAGTTACGAGGTAGATGGCAACCCCTTCGCGCTGGAGCCGCTCATCGTGGAACAGGTGACGTTCAACGATGTATGCATGGAGTACCCCAACACCTACAACACGGGCAATGAGCTTGTGCGCCTGGCCCGCCTCTCTACAGCAGCAGAGCTGGGGGCGCCCATTGATGTCAAGTCTGCGCTCACGACCTATCTGGGAAGCTCGCCCACACCCTCGTACTTCCAGATCCGCATCCGCTGGAAGAACGATGACGCTGGCCCCGCCTCAGCCAGCATGATCCGCTGGCCGGCGGTACGCTTGATCGTGGTGTATCAATAGGCCCATAAGGAGGAAGGGGCATGCCCGAGAGTGTCTATAAGATCATAGAGCTCGTGGGAACAAGCGAGGTCTCATGGGAGGACGCTGCCCGCAACGCCGTGGAGACGGCAGCCCAGACTCTCCGAGACCTGCGCGTGGCCGAGATCACCAAATTGGACATGCGCATTGAGGACGGGAAGGTGGTCGCCTACCGTGCCCGCGTGCAGCTGTCCTTCAAGGTAGAGAGGGACGTGGACTAGCGTCCCGAAATGATCGTAAAATCCCCCGCCCACCGAGGCCTCTGGTGGGCGGGGGATTCTTTAGACCAGCAGGCGGAGGGGGTCCTCCAGCAGGCGCTTGAAAGCCTGCAGGAAGGCTGCTGCCTCAGCCCCATCTGTCACACGGTGATCGGCGCTGAGGGTGGCCTTCATACGCCAGCCGACCCCCAGCGTGCCATCCGCATTGACCACCGGCACGCGCTTGGCCGTGCCCAGCGCCAAAATCGCCACCGCCGGCGGGTTGATAATAGCGATGAAGTGATCCACATCCCAAGGGCCGAGGTTGGAGACGGTGAACGTCTCACCCTCCACATCTTCGGGCTTGATCTTGCCCTCACGGGCGCGCTCAATGAGCTCCTTGTGGCGCACGGCAAGCACGCTGAGTGTGGCCCTATCGGCGTCCTGACTCACCACATTGATCAGGCCGTTCTCCAGCGCTACGGCAATGCCGATGTTGATATGCCTGCGCCGCACGATGGTCTCGCCGTTGAAAGATGCGTTGAGGTTGGGGTACTCACGCAGGGCCAGCGCCGCCGCCTTGACGATCAGATCATTGAGCGAGACCTTGATGCCCTGCGCTTCCAGCCGCCCGTTGATCTCCTCGCGCAGCTGGAGCGCCGGCCCCATGTCTATCTCGGTGGTCACGTAGAAGTGCGGCACGGTTTGCTTAACGAGCGTCATGCGCTGGCCGATGCGCATCCTCATGCGCGGCGTGGGGATGACCTCATCATCGGGGCCGGGCTCCACTGCCTCGGCACTGGGCGCGGGGAGGGAAGCCATCGGCGGGGCAGGGGGAGCCGCCACCGGCGCCTGAGCGAAGGCTTCCACATCGGCCTTGGTGATGCGCCCCTGTGGGCCAGAACCAGCCACCTGCTTGAGGTCCACACCCAGCTCCTGCGCCAGTCGGCGGGCGAGGGGGCTGGCACGCACCCCGCCCGGCAGTCCCTTGCCGTTGCCTGCTGCTTCTTCAGCCTGCACTGCTGTGACGGCGGGGGCCGCTGCCGGCGTGGGGGCAGTCTTGGGAGCCTCCTTCGCCTCTGGCGCGAGGGCCTCTTTCTTCACCCCTAACGCAGCCAAGTCAACCTGTTCACCGGGCTGCCCCACCACAGCGATGGGTGCACCGATGGGCACCCAATCCCCAGCGCTCACCAGCAGGGCGAGGACAGTGCCCTCCACGAAGGACTCCACCTCTACAGTAGCTTTGTCTGATTCGATCTCAGCTACCACCTCGCCGCGCTTGACGGTATCGCCCGGCTGTTTCAGCCATTTAACAAGCTGCCCTTCGCGCATATCAAAGCCCAGCTTGGGCATGTTGATCAACTCTGCCATGTCCTCTTCCCTCTCCGACCAATTTGAGGGGCCGCCACTGATGTGATAAAAGCATCCGTGCGCCGCTATAGGATTTCCCGCACCGCCCGCAGCACTTTCTCCACGTTGGGCAGCGCCATCTGCTCCAGATCGCGCGAGTAGGGCAGCGGCACGTCCTCCTGATTGACGCGCTTGACGGGCGCATCCATCCAGTCAAAGCACTCATCCTGTATGCGCGCCGCTACCTCACCGCTGACGTTGAAATAAGGGTGCGCCTCCTCAATGACAACGGCGCGGTTGGTCTTCTTGAAGCTCTCAAACACTGGCGTAAGGTCCAGCGGGCGTAGCGAGCGCAAGTCAATTACCTCAGCGCTCACGCCCTCCTGCTCCAGCTGCGCTGCTGCCTCCAGCGCGATCTGCACCATCTTACCGTAGGCAATGAGCGTCACATCCTCACCCTGCCGCTTCACATCCGAGGTGCCCAGCGGCAGCAGATACTCGCCCAGCGGCACCTCGCCGCGGTTTTGGTAGAGCGTGCTGTGCTCCACGAAGAGCACCGGATTGTCATCGCGGATGGCAGCCTTGAGCAGACCCTTGGCATCGGCGGGGGTGCTGGGCACAATGACGTAGAGGCCGGGGAAGTGGGCAAAAATCGGCTCTGGCGCATGCGAGTGCGTGGCCGCGAGTTGCCGCCCCCCGCCGGTTGTGGTGCGGATCACCAGTGGCACCGTGAACTGCCCGCCGAACATATAACGCGCCTTGGCGGCGTGGTTGACGATGGCATCCAGCGCCAGAAAAGCGAAGTTGATGGTCATGATCTCCGCCACAGGGCGTAGGCCATTCAACGCGGCGCCTACCGCTGTGCCGACAATGGCCTGCTCAGCGATGGGTGTGTCGCGCACGCGCTTCTCGCCAAAGTGATCGTAGAAACCGCGCGTGACGGCATAAGTGCCACCCCACACGCCCACCTCCTCGCCCATGATGAAAACGCGCTCATCGCGCTCCATCTCCTCCCAGAGGGCTTCGGAGATGGCCTCGCGGAAGGTCATGACCTTGGTGCCGTTTTTCCTCGCCTCGTCAAGGCTGGTGATGACTCCACTAGGCGTAGACATCGCTGTACAACTCCTCCGGCGCTGGGAAGGGGCTGTTACGGGCGAACTCCACGGCGTCCAGCACTTCCTGTTCGGCCTCATCGGCCATGCGTTGCAGATCGTCCGTCGTCGCCAGCCCTTCTTCAATCAGGTATCTTCCCCAGCGCGTGATGGGATCATCGGCCTTCTTCTGCTCCACCTCATGGACAGGGCGGTAACGTTCTGGATCGCCCATGGAGTGCCCCCGATAGCGGTAGGTGATGGCCTCAATAAAGAACGAACCATTGCCGGCGCGGGCGTACTCTATGCCTTCCTTCAGCGTCTCATAGACGGCCAGCAGGTCCATGCCATCCACCTGAATACAGCAGGGCATCCCATAGGCTTCGGCCTTCTTGGCGATGTCGGCCACCGCCGAGGCGCGCGTGACAGCGGTGCCCATGCCGTACTGGTTGTTCTCCACCACCCACACCACTGGCAGCTTCCACACCGCCGCAAGGTTGAGCGCCTCATGAAAGTAGCCGATGTTGGTGGCGCCGTCGCCCATCAACGCCACTGTGACGCGGTCGGCGCCGCTGTACTGATCGGCGAGGGCGATCCCTGCCGCCAGCGGCAAATGCCCCCCAACGATGGCCCAACCGCCCCAGAAGCGGCGCTCCTTATCGGCCAAGTGCATGGAGCCGCCCTTGCCCTTGCTCACGCCGGTGATCTTGCCCAGCATCTCAGCCATGACGCGCTGTGTGGGCAGGCCCCAAGCAAGAGCAATGCCGTGATCGCGGTAGGCCGTGATGACGTTGTCGTCCTCGCGCATGGCGTAGCGCGCCCCTACGGCGATCGCCTCCTGCCCGATGTACAGGTGCAGGAAGCCGCCGATATCTCCTGCTGCATAGAGCTCGGCGCATTTTTCCTCAAAGCGCCGGATCAGCATCATGGTGCGGTAGGCCTGTAATTTCTGTTGATCCGTTAACGACATGTATCTCTCTCCACTCTCCGGCGCAGAAAAAAATCACTGCCGGATATCAGATTAATTGTACCGGATTCAAGGGGGTTTAACACCCATCTGCGCGTTGCGTTGCGCTTATGGTTGGAGGGAAGCGTTTTGACCCTGCGCCTGATACCATTCCCACGTGCACAGCAGCCCCTCGCGGATGGAGGTGTGGGGCCGGTAGCCAAGCAGACGCCGCGCCTTCTCCACGCTGGCGTAGGTGATGGGCGGCTCGCTGGGCGGCGTGGGCTGTGCCTCAACGATCACCTGACGGCCTGTCAGCTCCTCAATCACGGCTACAAAATCGCCGAGGCGCACCGGTTCTCCGCGCCCTAAGTTGATGACCTCGTAGCCCAGCGGCGTATCCAGCGCGGCCACCACCCCTTGGATGATGTCGTCTATGTAGGTCCAGTCGCGGTAGAGGTTCGCCCCGCCGTCAAAGAGGGTGATGGGCTGGCCGCGCACGATGCGATCCATCACCATGTAGGCCATCATGTCGGGGCGCACGCGCGGCCCATAAGCGGTAAAGAAACGCAAGGCGGTGAAGTTGAGGCCAAAGAGGTTGTGATAGGCATGCCCCATCACCTCGGCGGCCTTTTTGGTGGCTGGGTAGGGCGCCAGTGGGCGGTCGGTGGGCTGATCTTCGCTGAAGGGGACGGTCGCCGAGCGCCCGTAAATGGACGAAGTGGAGGCAAACACGAAGTTCTCCACGCCCACGCTGCGGGCAGCATCCAGCAGGTTGACCGTTCCTTGCACGTTGACCTCTACGTAGAGCGGGGCGCGCTCAATGGAGTAACGCACGCCCGCCATGGCTGCCAGGTGCGCCACGCGCTGGGGGCGGTAGGTGGTAAAGAGGCGCATCATGTGTTCGCGGTCGCGGATGTCGGCCTCAATGAGCGTAAAGCAGGGGTGATCCAAACACACCGCGATGTTGCGCCGCTTCTGCGTCGGGCTGTAGTAGGGGTCAAAATTGTCTACGCAGATCACACGCTCGCCGCGCGCCAGCAGTGCCTCCGCCAGATGGCTGCCGATGAACCCCGCGCCGCCGGTGATGAGCGTGGTGCGTGTTGTGCCCTCTTCACCGCCCATAGATTTCCCGCTTACCCACCGACCACTACCGGCTGCTCGCCCGCGGTGAGGAACGTGCCCACCGAGCCGTCCAGCGGTGCCAGCCATAGTTCAGCATCGCCGCCGTCCGTTGACATGCGCTGCAGGATGACGCCGTCCTCCCCATGCCAGCGCACCATCAGGTGGTTGAAGCCCACATCCTGATTGAGCACCGTGGCGGTGTAGGCGCCATCTTCGGCGGGCGTCAGCAGGAGTGCCTCCACGCCTTCCCCACTTTCCGGCAGAGGAGCGCGCAGCGCCATGAGACGCACGCCGTCCGGTGCAAAGCGCGCCATGCGGTAGGCACGCCCATCCGGCGGTGAAATCTGGGCGATGGTTGCCACGTTGCCCTCCGCGTTGAGGTCGGCCAGATAGAGCACGTGGGGCGCAGCTTGCTCGTAGAGCAGGGCCTTTGTGCCATCAGGTGAGACGTCCCACACGGCAGGCGTCTCTAGTTCCGGCACGCTGAAGGGAGCCAGCACCCCGCTGCTCAGATCGGCGATGAGAAAGCGGACAGGGGTCTCTTCGCTGGAGGAGAGGGCTGTGACGAGCAGGCGGTTGCCGCTCAAGGCAAAGGCTGGGGCAAAGGCAGCCTGTGGGTCTTCCGGCAGGGCACTCGCTCCGATGAGCAGGCGGGGCAGTGCATCCAGCGCAGCCATCCACACCTCGCCAGCGGCGGGGGCTGAGGTCTGTGGGTTGAGGGGCACACGCTGATAGACAACAGCATCCCCCTCTGGCAGCCACACCGGCGCGGCGATGAGGGCATCGTTGGCCATGTCCAGCACGCTGATTTGCCCCTCGGCGAAGTCATAGACGGCTAACGCATGCCCGTCCAGCGTGAGGGCCAGGCGGCGCCCGTCTGGGGAGGGCGTAAGGTCGCGCAGGACGGTGTCGGGGGCGTAGGCTGTCAGCTGGCGTTCGTTGCTTCCATCTGCGCCAATGGCCCACAGATTGCCCCCCCGCACGAAAACGATCTCCCCCTCTGCCACCGCGGCAGCGGGTGTGACCTGCGGAGAGGGCGAGGTGGGTTCTGGCGTGGGTGGCGGTGGCGTTGCAGTAGGCTCAAGCAGGGGCGCTGGTGAAGGCATCGGCGTGGGGGTGGCTTGTGGGCTAGGGAATAGCTGACAGGCCGCCAACCCTAGCGCAGCGGTCGCTAGCAAATACGGCAGAGCTTGACGTATGCCGTGCATTGATCTCATCCTCCTCCTCATTGACACATAGGGCAATGGTAACACACCTCAGAAGGATGGGAAAACGGCAAGGTAGCCTTCCTGAGAGGGTGGCAGGGTTGGGATGAAGGAGTGAGGCTCACTCCACCACGTGCAACGTCTGAAAGCCGCGTGTCAGCGGTTCCCCGCCCTCCCTGCCGACCACCACCACATCCTCCACCCGCGCCGAGAAGCCGTTAAACGTGGTGATGCTCGGCTCAACAGTGAACACCATTCCCTCCTCCAGCACGGTGGTATCCCCTGCCGTCAGGAAGGGCGGCTCGTGTACATCTAAACCGATGCCATGCCCCAACCGATGGCGGAACAGGTCGCCCAACCCTGCTTCGGCAATGACGGCGCGCGCTGCCGCATCGGCCTGCTCGCAGGTAGCGCCGGCGCGCAGCGCAGCGATTCCCGCCGCCTGCGAGGCCATCACAAGGTCAAAGTAGCGGCGCAACTCTGCAGGAGGCTCACCAAAGGCCACCGTGCGCCCGAAGTCATAGCAGTAGCCTTCGTAGATCGCCCCGAAGTCAAACAGCACCGCCACCGGCGGAAGGAGCACACGGTTTTGCGTCTCGCTGCGTTTGCCGAAGATGAGCGGATGCTGCGGGCCGGAACAGTAGAGCGTAGTGGGAAAAGACGGCCCCAGTGCCCCATGTCGTTGCAGCTGATAATCCACCTCGGCGATGATGTCCAGCTCCGTCATACCCACCTTGAGCATCGCCAGCACGTCAGCAAAGGCGGCCTCGGTGATCTCCCCAGCGCGGCGCAGCAGCGCCATCTCCTGCGGCGCTTTAATCGCACGTAGAGGGCGCAAGAGGGCAGTGGCCGAGGTGAAGGTCATCCCTTTCAGGAAATGCTGTAACGCCACCACCGTCTCGCCAAGGGTGCGCTCGGAGATGGCGATGCGTGCCCGCTGGGGGAGGCCAAAGCGGCGCAGCACGTCACGCACCAGTGCGGCGGGATCGTCATGATCGCCAAGGAGGCGCACCTCAAGATGCGTCGCCCCCGCCAGCCCGCCGAACTCAGCAGACATGCGCGTTAGGATCAGCACGGGGGCATGCTGCGGCGATACCCACAGCCCCTCGGCCCATGCGCCCGGATGGAGGATGGCGCCGAAGCTGGGCAGGTCACGGGGCAGGCCGGTGAGATATTGCAAGTCGGCGGAGATAGGTAGGAAGGCCAAGTCGGCAACCTCGGCCAGACGCTGCTGAAATTGCTGTAGACGGGTGTTGTACATGGCATTCCCTTCTGTGCGCTCTGTTTTTGTGGTGAGGGTGAGGGGGCTATGGCATCGCGTGGCGGGCGAAGAACGCCCACAGCACGGCGCTGGCATCTATATCCTGACTGATGGTGCCCGCCTCACGGTCTTCGGGCGGAGGACCGCCCGGCCATGTGTGCCCGCCGCCCTCAACGGTATAGAGCGCCACCTCTGCTCCATCAGCACAGGATGTGTAGCGCTCGTAACGCACACGCGTGCCGTCTTGGGGGGCAGGATCAAGGAGGCCTGTCTCCGTGGGGGTGGGATCACAGCGGTTAAGCGCCAGCCAGTGCTGCACTGTCTCCGCCACACCCAGCACGATCGCTTCGTTGGGCGAAACGTAGGGGATGATGGGGTCAGCATCCCCGTGGATGAACATCACTGGCACCGGGCGCGTGGGCTGGCAGGCCGCCTGCTGGCCGGGCGACATCGTACCGCCCACCACGCCCAGCGCCGCGATGCGGTCGGAAAGGTCGCAGGCCAGCCGCTGGGCAAAGAACCCACCCTGCGAGAAGCCTGCTGCATAGACGCGCTGGGGGTCAAACGAGACCTCCTCCGCCAGGCGCTCCAGTAGGGCCACCATGAAGGCCACGTTGTCCACGTATTGGGAGCGCAGCGTTGGCTCATAGTGCCACTGGTGCAGAAATCCCTGCGGATAAACCACAATGAAGCCCTCTGTATCAGCCAGTGCATCAAAACGGGTGATGGTGCGGGCGTCTTCTGCCGTCTCCTTGAAGCCGTGAAACATGAGCACCAGTGGCCAGCGCTGGCGCGGCGTGTACTGCGGCGGCAGATGCACGTAGTAGAGGCGATCCTGTCCGCCGATGTCAATGGCGCCGCTGTAATCCGAGCCGGCAGGGCGTGGCGGATGAGCCAACCGCATGGCTATAGCCACCCCTGCAATCACGATGATGGCCACACCCGCAGCAGCGATCAACCAACGTTGGAGGCGCCGCCGCTGCGCTGCGCGGCGGGCTTGCTGTTCGGGCGTTTGGATTTGGTAGGCGCCTGGCATGGTCTCTCCCCTCAACGAGCGTCGGCTGGCTTGCCTGCCGCCCCCAGATGTCCGGTGCGGTAGGTTGTCAGCCGTTGCTGCGTGGTGAACTCGCGCCACGCCGTGTTGGCATCCACATCATCCGACATCACCACGCCCCCCGGGCGCACATGTGGCCACGCCGTAGTAAACTCCCACATCATGTGGGCGTAGCTATGGTCGCTGTCGTGGATGAAGAGGTCCACCTGCGGCACAAGCGCCAAGACCTGCGGCAGGAGGTCCTTCGCATCGCCAAGATGCTGACGGTGACGGGGGCGCAGGTACTCCGGCACGGCCCATCCTGAGCCTTTGCCGGCAGGCAGCCCTTCATGAATCCAACCGCCGTGTTGTTCCTGCCCGGCGTCCAGTGTGCCGCTTGGGGGCAGGTCAATGGTGTGCAGGATGCCGCAACCATTGCGATCCATCGCCCGCAGGATGAAAGCTGAGGAGTTGCCGGGCGTGCCGCCCGTCTCCACCACTACCTGCGGCTGCATGAGGCGCACCAGTGCATACTGCACGAGCTGATGGAAATAAGGGCTGCCACCCTGGTAGGAGAGGAACATGAACTGATGTCCGCGTGGCTCACGCCCGGCCAGCGTGTAGTGCAGGTGCAGGAAATCGCTCAGGAAAACCTTGTCGTGGGCGATCTCGCGCAGGGCACGGCGTACATTGGCAGGTTGTGCACCGCTGAGCGCCGCCACCATGCGTTCGGCGGCGCGCACCTGCTGCACATGGAACCACACCAGACGGGGGTCGTGGGAATAGCGCAGCCCCTCCCAAAAGGTGAGCGGCGGCACGGGGATAGATAGGTCGTTGGTCATAGGCAAATCATACCCTCATTGGGGAAGAGTTTACCCCAATTTAGCCCTGAGGGCAGTCCTTGGGAGTGGATAACATCACGGGTACACGAAGTCCTTGACATGGGCAGGATAGGTTGGGTAACGGCGCTTGTACATCTGGCGGCGGTTCC